>ENA-OQCS01000409-OQCS01000409.1-human-gut-metagenome-genome-assembly--contig:-NODE-409-length-23936-cov-3.333529_pt1 | contig 23936 bp, 32 predicted proteins | sample MGYA00242757_ERZ504575 | MGnify/ENA primary metagenome ERZ504575 (study PRJEB26092, sample SAMD00036297) | human gut metagenome | host: Homo sapiens | study: EMG produced TPA metagenomics assembly of... | reverse complement strand
TATATTATATTATATGTCACGCTGCCGCCGATACCTACTGCTTCGTAAATTTCGGTTCCACACTCAATCCTTCTATGCTGATGCTGGTGGGAGAGACCAACAGTTCCGAGGCAAGCAGCTTCCTCTCTGCCCTCATCTCTGTCGAAGTGCTCTTCAGCAGCGTAGGCTGGATTCTGCTCCTGGCGCTCCTGCAGATACTCATCGTCATCTTCCGGAACGACTCATCAAGATCTACGTCTTCCTCGTTACCATACTCGAATTGGCATCGCTCAAGAAACGACTGATGGCGATTCTGCGAATGACGGCAGCAATGCCAGCCACCTTCGGCATCCTCTGCCTGGCTATCCTCATCACTTCCATCTGCACCTCCTGGCACAACAAGGAGGCTTACCATAAGCTGATGTCGGGAAGAACCATCGGAGAGGTGGAGCACACCCTTACAGAGAAAGATCATGCCGTACTCTATCTGCCAATCTACCGACTCCACTTCAGCATCTATGCCAACCAGCTGGCAGCGCATCAGATTACCCAACTGATTCATGCAGCCCACGAGGTGAAGGTAGATAGCTGCAGCTTCCGCTCGCCAAACATCGTGCTGATCATCGGCGAAAGCTACGGTCGCCATCATTCACAGCAATATGGCTACTTCATGAAAACCACCCCAAACCAATCGGCGCTGGAGAAATCGAAGAAACTCACCAAGTTTACAGATGTCGTGACCTGCTGGAACCTCACCAGCTTCGTATTCAAGCACATGCTCTCTACCTATGTGGTAGGCGACAAGGGAGAATGGTGCGACTATCCGCTCTTCCCGGAGGTATTCCGCAAGGCAGGATACAACGTAACCTTCATCACCAACGAATTCCTGCCTCAGGCTAAGGAGGCGGTATATGACTTCAGCGGCGGCTTCTTCCTGAACAATCCGGAACTGAGCAAGCTGCAGTTCGACCACAGAAACACCCAGCTGCATGCACTGGACGATGGATTGCTGAAAGATTATGATGACAGTCTGAAACAATACAAGACCGACCATAATCTCACCATTTCCATCTGATGGGTCAGCACGTGAACTACAAGCTGCGCTATCGCCAGAGCCAGGCTAAGTTCTGGGCAAGCAGCTACGAAGACAAGCGCCCAGAGCTGACCGATGCCCAGCGCAAGGTATTGAGTCATTACGACAACGCCACCCTCTACAACGACTCCATCGTGGCAGAGATCGTGAAACGATTCCAGAAGGAAGATGCCATCATCATCTATGTGCCCGACCATGGCGAGGAGTGCTACGAGGAAAACCGTGGCTTCATCTGCCGCAACCACTCCGCCAACATCGACTGGAAGCTGGCACACTATGAGTTTGAGATTCCTTTCTGGATCTACTGCTCAAAGAAATACATCCAGAAACACCGCGCCATCTACCGGCAGATACGTGCCGCCAAGGACAAGCGGATGATGACGGATGCCCTGCCGCACCTGCTGCTGTATCTTGCCGGCATAGAGACTCCGACCTACAAGGAGGAGAACAATATCCTGAGTCCGAAATACAACGAGATGCGCCCCCGCATCCTGAAGAACTCTGCCGACTACGACAAGCTGAGGATGAATATCTCAAGACGCAGGTCAAGCAGGAAGAAAAGAAGCAAGACAAGAAAAAAGATAAGAAACAAGGTAAGAAACAAACAAAGAAAGGAGCCAGGAAATGAATCAGAACATACTTTCCAGAAGTGCATGCAATGCATTGAGAGGACTTGCCATCATCGGCATCTTCCTACACAACTATTGCCATTGGCTAGGTCCGATTGTCAAGGAGAATGAATATCAGTTCTTCCAGCACAACGCCGACTGGCTGCTGCAGGTGATGGCGAATCCCGACATCAACCTGCCTGTCCATCTGCTGTCGTTCTTCGGTCATTACGGAGTGCCCGTATTCCTCTTCCTGAGTGCATACGGACTGGTGATGAAGTATGAAGCCAAGCCTCATCTTTCTGCCGACCAGCAGGCTCAGATGTACAACATTTCGGGCAGGAAGCAATCCTGGAGCATCAGCTGGCGCGAGCCTCTGCGCTTCATCCGCTATCACTATCTGAAGCTCTTCAAGATGATGTTCGTGGGTTTCATAGCTTTCACGATGATAGACTACATCACTCCGGGTCCACGCCATTACGAGGTGCTGGGCATCGTATCGATGCTGGGTATGTTTAACAATGTATTGCCCAACCCCGACAACATCATCTGGCCAGGACCTTACTGGTTTTTCGGTCTGATGCTGCAGCTTTACATCGTATATCGACTGCTGCTCTATCGCCGCCACTGGGGATGGACGGTAGGATTGATGCTTCTCAGCATCGGCATCCAGCTGCTGCTGGGCTTTGACAATCCCGAGAGCGAGGCGATGAACCGCTACCGCTATAATTTCATGGGCGGTATGCTGCCATTCGGTCTGGGCATTCTCTACGCCCGCTATGGCGAGAAGATTCTGATGACCTTCCATTCGCCTGTTACCAATATCTTCGGCTGCGTATTCTGCATCTCGCTGATCTACAGTCTGAGTCTCAATATGATAGGATGGACCTTCGTACCATTCTTCATCTGTCTGCTCTGTGTGCTTGTAGCCGATCTGCTACAGGAGGTAAGTTGGCTGTCGGGCATCTACAAGGTGCTGGAATGGATGGGCGTCATCTCAGCCGCCCTCTTCGTCACCCATCCTATCACCCGCAAGATATTCATCCCTATCAGCCGTCATGGAGACATCTATGCCGGACTGCTGCTCTACATCATTGCCAGCATCGGCATCGCCTGGCTCTTTACACAGCTGATGAAGAAGATACCCAACCCGAAGAGCTAAAAGCTTTCAATTCAGAAAGAGAAGGGCAAAGGCAGAAGCAGGAGCAGAAGCAAGAGCAGAAGCAGGAGCAAGAGAGCCTACCCCCGTTCCAGGCGATTCCATCGCCTGTTCCCCCCTACCAAAGTTTAAACAAAAAAGATATATCAGATGAAGTGGAAGATAAAAGACATAGAACTGGCGAATATCAGCAGATATCGCGGTGAATTGATGGGAGCCGCCATGCTCTTCATCATTCTCTTTCATGTAGCACTGCCTAGAGAGAACGCTTTCTTCGGATTGCGTCGCATGGGCAATGTAGGAGTAGATATGTTTCTGTTTCTCAGCGGCATCGGCCTGTGGTTTTCCTGGATGAAGAATCCTTCTGCCAAGCATTTCTTCATCGCCGTTACCTGCGTATCTACCCGGCATGGCTCATCATCGCCTGTCTCTACTACATTCCCCGATTCCGGAGGAGACCTCGAGGCGTGGATCAACCTGATAGGCGAGATTACCATCAACTGGAATTTCTGGCGATACGACGAGCTTACCTTCTGGTACATCCCAGCCACCATGATGCTCTATCTCTTCGCCCCAGCCTATATGGAACTCATCAAGCGCCACCCCATCTACAAATGGCTGCCGGTGGTGATGATCATGTGGTGCATCCTGGTGCAATACGTCACACCGATTCATCAGGCTGTAGGTCATCTGGAAATCTTCTGGAGCCGAGTACCTATCTTCTTCATCGGCATCAATATGGGTGAGATGGTTCGCCAGAAGCAGACGCTTGATGGTGCCAGCATCTGGATGATATGGCTGATGTTCCTGATGACGCTGCTCGCAAGCATCTTCCTGGAACAGGAGAAGCACGGCATGTTTCCGCTCTTCCTGGAGCGCATGCTCTACATCCCGCTAACCATCACGAGCATCCTGCTTCTGAACCGCATCTTCCGCCGTACCCCAGGATGGTTTAACCGCAGCTTCATGCTGGTAGGAGCATTGAGCCTGGAATGCTATCTCATCCACATCCACTTCGTGCTCCATTATATCGAGCCTCATCACTTGGGATACTGGCCTACCTTCATCCTCTGCGTTGTCATCACCCTGCCACTCTCCTGGATATTGAGTAAGATTGCAGAATGGATTTCCAAGGAATTATCTCAGATTATTAAATAAAAAGAATCATCTTAGATTAAATAAAAGAAGTTTTTATGAACGAGAATGAAATAAAAGATAGCCGGGGCTTCGCTGCCTTGATGCGCCTGATCCGCCCGAAGCAGTGGATCAAGAATATGTTTATCTTCGTGCCCCTCTTCTTTGGTGGTGCCCTGTTTCATACAGATGCCCTGCTGGCGGGTCTGATTGCTTTCTTTGCCTACAGCTTTGCCGCATCGAGCATCTATTGCTTCAACGATATCCATGATGTGGAGGCAGACCGCCGCCACTCGGTGAAGTGTCACCGCCCTATCGCATCAGGAGCCGTAAGCATCAGGCAAGCCTACGCTTTGATGTTTCTGATGCTCATCCTCTCGATGGGAGTATGCAGTCTGCTCGATTCGTGGGAGACGATGGGAATCATCGCCTTCTATTGGGTCATGAACCTCTGCTATTGCGCCAAGCTCAAGCAGTATGCCATCATCGATGTGTGCATCGTGGCATTCGGATTTGTGCTCCGCTTGCTGGCGGGTGGTGTCGCTACGCACATCATACTCAGTAAATGGATAGTGCTGATGACCTTCCTCATCACCCTCTTCATGAGTTTTGCCAAGCGCCGCGATGACGTGCTGCGAATGGAAAAGACAGGCGAGGCACCACGCAAGAATACGAGCCGATACAACCTCACCTTCATCAATCAGGCTATCACCATCACGGCATCAGTTACCCTGGTTTGCTACATCATGTACACGGTGAGCCCTGAAGTAATAGAGAATTTCCATACCGAATACCTCTATCTTACCAGCGTATTTGTATTGGTAGGTCTGCTGAGATACATCCAGATTGCAGTGGTTGACCAGAAAAGTGGCGACCCTACGAAGATTATTCTGCGAGACCGAATTACCCAGTTTATCGTTCTCGCCTGGTTACTCTCCTTCCTCTTCCTTATCTACATAGAATAAGGAGAAGATATCTTTATTAAGAGGATATCTTTATTAAAGAGAACAACTTAAACACAAAAGAAGAAATGAAGAAGAAATTATACTGTTTCGATTTCGACGGAACACTGACAACGAGTGATACCCTGCTCGAATTCATCAAGTATGCCAAAGGCAGAGGCCGCTTTCTGATGGTTTTCCTGATGTACAGCCCACTGCTGGTATTGATGAAACTGCACCTGTATCCCAACTGGAAGGCGAAGCAGCAGATCTTCGCCCACCTCTTTGCAGGCATGCGCATCGAAAAATTTGATGTTCTCTGCCGTGGGTTTGCAGAAGAAAACCAGCATCTGCTCCGTCCTAAGGGCATCACCCTGGTACATGAAGCATTGGTAGCTGGAGCTCAGGTCTTCATCGTAAGTGCCAGCATCGACAACTGGGTACGCCCCTTCTTTGATATCCGCAATCTGAAAGGCGTGCAGGTGCTTGGTACACAGATAGAAGTAGAAGACGGCAAGCTGACGGGACGCTTCAAGAGCAACAACTGCTATGGAGCAGAGAAAGTATGCCGAATCACGGAAGCTCTTTCTGCATCCCGAACAGCAGATACCGGAGACAGAACTTTTCCCGACCGCTCTCTCTATGAGATAGAAGCCTTCGGCGACAGCGTGGCGACAAGGAGATGCTTGTCTTCGCCGACAAGGGGCACTACAAGCCTTTCAGAGAATAAACCGTCCAGAGAATAAGCCTTTCAGAGAATAATCACTCCCGAAAGAAGTCTTCCAGAAAGATAAGTCACGGATATAGATACATATAAATCAAAAGGAATCAGATGAAAAGAAATACCGATCTCGATTTCATTCGAGCCATCCTCATTGTCCTCATGATATTGATTCATATCGTGAGCTTCGGCAACGCATATCCCCAGCTGAAGGCAGGCATCCTATCCTTTATGATGCCTACCTTCCTCATCATCACGGGCTATCTCGTGAATATCGAGAAGACCGGAAGGCAGATGGGAAACTATCTGAAATGTCTCGCCCTACCTTATGTCATTATGGTGACTGGATTCTCGGTGCTCTCCTATTATATGCCGGTGAGAGATGGCATCACTGAGCTCTCCCTCTCCCAGATAGGCGAGAAGATTTTCATCACTTCCATCGGTCCCTATTGGTTTATCCAGACTATGATTGTCTGCGGAACGCTCTATTATTCTGCTTCAGCGGAAGGAATTGGAATGATTTACGCAGGAATTATACGAAAAGAGATACCTATGCCAGCCTTTTCGTCTTCGCAGTTACGCTGCTTCTGATATCAGAGACTCCAGCCCTATCGGCAAGTGCAGCTGCCTATTACTTCATCGGCGTGGTCATCCGACAGAGTAAAACGGAGTGGAGCAAACTGTTCCGCCACGAATTTTTCGCCATCTTCCTATGGATTTATCTGCTCAACCACGATGACTGGTACGACTGGGGAAGTCTGGCTATCGTCTTCTCCTGCTGGTGCTGCATCAGCACTTTGCTGTTCCTGCAACATCTGCTCGATGCCCCAGAACGCTTCAAGGACATCAGTCCGAAGATAGGAAAAGTGGCAAAGGTGACCAACAAAATCAAGGTCACCTTATTATATATAGGGCGCAATACGCTGCCCATCTATCTCTTCCACCCCATCTTTACAATGGCTGCGAAGTTCTATCATCCCCTCTTCAGCTGGGATCCGAGCGAGATCTCGTTTGCAGCCGTCACCATCATCCTTGCCATTACAGGCAGCCTGCTCATTGCCAAGATGATGGAAAAGACCAAACTGGCTTATCTCTTTGGAAAAGGGAAACTATTAAGATAAATCCAGGCAGATTAATATTTTGTAGAAAGAATATTTGCTAGAAACAGGAAAAAGGCGTATTTTTGCACGCCGTAAAAGATAAAACAATGAATATCAAAAACAAGATTAATAATATGGATGATGCCAGACGGGAGAAGCTGGGCGAAGTCATCAGATTCGGAATCGTAGGCGGACTGGCTACGGTGCTGCAATATGTCATCTATCTGGCGATGATGCCGGTGCTGAACCATTTCATTCCACAAATGGGTGATCACAGTCTGGCTACCACAGCCAACACCATCGCCTACATCGTGAGCTTCATCTTCAATTTCATCGCCAGCACCCGATACACCTTCAAGGTGAAGGCAAACGCCAAGCGAGGTGCCGGCTTCACCCTCTCACATGTGGTAAACTATACGATGCAAACCGTCTGCCTCAACCTCTTTGTTGGTCTGGGGCTCGCCAAACAGTGGGCGATGATTCCTACCCTCTGCATCTGCATCCCCGTTAATTTCCTATTAGTAAGATTCTTCCTGAAGAAATAAAAGAATCTCCGAAACCCCGAAAGAGAAAGACAAAGAGATGATTCCTCTCAAAACTTGAAAGAAATAGATAGTTATGAAAAAGATATTCGATATTTTCACGATTAAGAAAGAAGAAAGATGGCTCGCCCTGGGCATTTTTCTGGCGCTTGCCGTTCTGAATGGTGTAGTGATAGCCCGCTATGTCAGTCATTTCACCCTCATCACGGATGATTATTACAAGAATTTCATCCGCCACTTCTGCGTATCGGGCTTCGATCCGCTTACCTACTGGGTATTGAGCGACTGGAATGCAGCATACAATGTATATCGCCATCCGCTGCTCGCCTTCTATATGTATATTCCTTACCTCATCAATATGGGGCTGATGAAACTCACAGGCTACAACTGTGCCCTTTTCATCGCGGTAGTCATCCAGATATTCTGCGGATTCTATGCCACCCTCTTCCTGAAGAGAATCTTCCGGGAGGTGATGGATCTCGACAAGACGGCATCTCATATCCTCACCCTGCTGTTCTTCTCCTTCGGATATGTGATGGTTACCTGCATCGTGCCCGACCATTTCGTCATCTCCATGATGCTGCTCATCCTGGCGCTCTACGTATCCGGTCTCAGAATGAAACATCACCATCCGCTCAAGATATGGCAGAGCGTGGTATATTTCATCCTTACAGCCGGCACATCGCTCAATAACGGATTGAAGATTTTCTTTTCTGCATTCTTCGTAAACGGAAAGAGATTCTTCCGCCCTAAGCATCTTCTCCTGGCAGTCATTCTGCCAGCAGCCCTGCTGTGGGGATTCTGCAGATGGGAATACCGCGTCTTCGTATGGCCTAACGAGATGGCACGCAAGGAACTGAAAGCCAAGAAAGCGGCTGAGAAGAAAGCCAGACAGGAACGTATGACACAGATCAAGCATACCCGTGATTCGCTGACAAACGACTCCATCAAAAGAGGCTTGAAGATTATCTCTGCTCAGGAGATAGCCCAGAAAGCCAAGAACGACAGCATTCGGAAGGCAAAGGAACTGGCTAAGAAAGAAGCCAAAAAGAAAAGGGATCCTAAGCAAGGTGCCCCTATCATGAAAGGTGAATTCATGAACTGGACGGATGCCACAAGCTCCCGTACACAGTCTATCATCGAAAATCTGATGGGCGAATCTATCCAGCTGCATCAGGATTATGTGCTGGAGGATGAATTGCGCCATCGCCCGATGTTCGTGAAATACCGATACGCCATCAATTATGTGGTAGAGGCAGTCATCATGCTGCTGTTTGTTGCCGGCATCTGGGCGGGCAGAAAGAGCAAGTATCTCTGGCTGGTGATGTCGTATTTCGGTCTAGATATGATGCTGCATATCGGACTCGGCTTCGGTCTCAACGAGGTATATATCATGGCGGGGCACTGGATATACGCCATTCCGATAGCCATCGGTTTCCTTCTGAAGCAAAAACGACAGCACCAAACCAAGAGCTGCAACCCCGACAGCTGCTCTACAGCCGTTGCCTAAAAGGCGTATTGCTCGTCCTGGGTCTGGCACTGCTGATATACAATGGTATTCTGATTATCGGATATTTCTGCTAGGAAGAGATCAAGCATGCTTATCTCTTCCTAGCATCTTTCGACATCTGCGAGCCATCGCCTTGAAGATGCTGGAGAAATTACCATATCTCAGATTCAGAAAGAGCTCTTCCAGGGAGCGCGACATCTTGATGAATGGGTGGCCCCAGGCATTGATTCTGTACACCCGCTCCTTGAAATCTACGTTTTCCACCACATATTTAGGATGTTTCAGCGGAAACTCCAGTTCATGGCGCTTCATGGTGAAGATTCTGCGATAAGCCTTCGGAGTCGTCTTCATGCTGCCCGAGAAATGGTAGAGTCATCAGAGAGACCCAGATTATTGATCAGATTCCTGCATGGCATGATGGCAAGGCTGGAATTCAGCAGCATCGAAGCCAGAAGATGCTTTCATAAAACTCCTTTCCACTATGGGCATGATCCCTGCACATCGGGATAAAGTCCTTACGGAGCCCACGCTGGCGAACCACCGATTCCAACTGTCGCATCGCCTGCTTATCGCGCAGAAAAGCATAGTCACCCTCCCATTTGTCCACCACACGGCGCCACGATGCCCATCCCCAGATAGAGAAGATTGAAGTAAAGAAATAGCTGTCCTCGCAGTCGGGGGTCACCTCATCTTCATTGAATCCGGCAATCATGGCAATACGTTCATCGTGCTCATAGCGGTCGAGCATCTCCTTGCAGAAAGGGAAGAAAGATTGGGAAGGCACATCGTCATCTTCCAGCACGATACACTTATCCACAATCGAGAAAGCCCATTTCTGTGAGAGATACTCAGATGGATCGCATCCCTGGTTCTTGGTCTGATAAGATCTGTGCACCTCACACTCCCAATCAATATTCTCATCTGATGCTATTTGCCGGCATGCTCGATACCCGGCACATCCCGCTCACCTCTTGCTCCATCCTGATAGAGGAACAACTGGGCAGGACGAGCCTTCTTCACCTCGTCAAACACTTTCTGGAAATTGTCGGGACGATTGAAGAAAAGCATCAATACGGCGACATCAATCTTAGCTGGCTGTTTCATATATATTACTTATTTACATCATTAGCTAACTCAAAATACCATACTGAACTTTCACAAGTGGTTTAAGAACGGGCTGAAGGCCCAAAAGCTCCTAGCCCAGGGCAACACCCTGGGTATAAACAGCAATCAGCAAGGCGCCCTGTAAGGGCGTGTGGAGCTTACTAGCAAATTCAGTACTATACCTCTGCAAAGATAACCCAAAAAGCAGACAATGCCAAATAAACCGCCACAAAAAAACAGCCGGAATGAAATATTTCCTCATTTTTCTTCCCACAATCAATTTTTTACACTAACTTTGCAGCCAAATAAGAATAAAACGATGAAGAATATTTTTAAAATCAAGAAAGAAGAAAGGATTCTTGCACTTGTTTCGATGCTGGTATTCGCCAGCTTGAATACCGTGCTGATCCATTCCTATCCTACAAGCTTTTTCAAGGCTGGCAAACTGGGATTTTGGAGTATTTTCTACAAGCATTTCACGGTATCCGGTTTCGATGCCTACTCGTATATCTTTCTTTCCAACGAAAAGATATACTTTGAGTTGTCACGCCATCCGCTCTTTGGCGCCCTACTCTATCCCGGAGCCTGTCTCAACGACTGGCTGATGGGCTGGACTCATCACAACTGTGCCACCTTCATCATGGCAGTGATGCTCGTCATCAGCGCCACTTTCTCTGCCGTATTCTTCTTCCGCATCTGCCGGGAGCTCATCCAGCTATGCCGGTTGGATGCCTACATTCTCACGGCATTCTTTTTCTCCTTTGCCTCCATCATGCTCACCACGATGGTACCCGATCATTTCTGCTTTTCCATGCTCTGTCTGCTGGTCAGCATCTATATGGTGGGAACCTGTATGGCGCAGGGCAAACAGCTCAAGGCATGGCAGGCTAGTCTGCTGTTCCTTACCACGGCAGGAGTATCGCTGAGCAATGGCGTAAAGACCGGCATCATGTCGCTTTTCTGTAATGGCAGAAAGGTATTCTCCTCCCGATTCTTTGCCATCGCCTTCATCCTCCCGCTCCTCATCATGGGCGGCAGCTTTTACTATCAGAACGAATACATCGTCAAGCCTCAGCAGGAAAAAGGCAAGGAGATAGAAAGAAAGCTGATGCCGAAAAGACCCGATATTGCCCAGAAGAATGCCGTTCACGATGCGTGGATGGATGCTCATCGAGCAAATCGGTATCCGATATGCCATTTCTGAAATGGACCGATGTTTCTACCCCACGAATGGAATCCATCGTAGAAAACCTCTTTGGAGAAGGCATCCAGTTGCATCAGAAGGAACTGCTCAAAGACCTGAGCGTATCGCGCCCAACCTTTATCCGATACGATTGGACCATCAGCTACCTCTTCGAAGCATTCGTTTTCCTGCTCTTTGCAGCCGGTGTTTTCTACAGCAGACACTCCCGTCTGATGTGGATGTGCCTGAGCTGTGCGGCATTCGATGCTTCCTTCACCTGGTGCTCGGTTTCGGACTCAACGAGGTATATATCATGGCAGCCCACTGGATGTTCGTCATCCCATTCACCATGGGTTATGCATTCAGAGAGGCCCAACCCAAACTGGCTAATGCGATGAGAGGAGTCACTCTCTTCCTCGCCATCTACTTCTGGGCATACAATGCCACATTAATCATTACGCATTTCTTATAATCCGGGGAGAGATCCCATACGGGTCTTCCCGATAAAAATATAAAGAATATGGACTTTTACAAAGAAATCAAAGAATATAGCCAGCAGAATCTGCGGGCATGCCAACTCAAACAGCTGGCTATTCTGGAAGAAATAGACAAAATCTGCAAGCGCCACAAGATAGAATACTGGCTGGATGGCGGCACCCTGCTCGGAGCCGTACGCATGGCGGTTTCATACCTTGGGATGACGATATCGATATCGGTATGTCGCTGGAAGATGAAAAACGATTCGAGGAGATTGCCCCCAAGGAACTGCCCGACTGGCTCTATCTGCAGACCCCCAAATCGGATCCGGGAAGCAAGGAGCCTATCACGAGATCCGCGACTGCAACTCTCTCTATATCGAACAGGGCGACGATTTCTGCCAGCCTTATGTAAAGGGAATCTTTGTGGATATCTTCCCTTTTGTGGATTATCCAGACATTCCCCGTTCGTGGATCAAGACCTTGACAAAGGGTATCTCCAAGAGTTATTCTATCCTGAACCACCGACACACTTACTCTCTGCGTTCCTTTGCTGAGTTCTTCTATTTCGGAGGCAAGTATTGTCTGTGCAGTGCATTATGGAAGGTAGTAGGCTTGTTCGGAAAGAAGACCCGTTATTCTGATGTTCCTTTCCTGAATGGCCGAGGCATCTCATTCGACAAGAAGGCAGTCAAGCCTTTGGGTACCATCAAGTTTGAGGGCAAGGAATTCCCTGCACCATGCAATCCCGATTCCTACCTCACCGACCTCTATGGTGATTATATGAAGATTCCACCAGTAGAAAAGCGCGAGTTTCATTCGATATTCATCCTGCCGAAACTAAGGGGTTAAAGGAGTTAAGACGTATGTCTTGCTGTTAAAAAACTACACTAAAAGACCAGAAGCAGCACGCCCTGAAAGGCAGAAACTCCTTGCCCAGGACGTGTTGCTTCTGGTTCTTTGGACCTCAGCCCGTTCTTAAGCCACATGCAAAAAACTCAATCTATCATTTACAGCAAAACCTGGATGGTATGAGCCAGACCATCCTTTAATAATGTAATCGGCTTCCAGCCAGAGCTTCCAACTTATCCGTAGCAAAAACAGCCTTGGTAATAGGAGTGGTATTGCCATGACTGGCATCATCGGGAATATCAAAGACCACCTTTCTGCCAGCCAGATCAGCAACCGTTTCAGCCAAGGTTCTGATGCTTACATTCGACTCCTCATTGGCTATATTATATGCCTCGCCGTTCCCGCCCTTCAGCAGGATACAAAGCAGCGCCATCGCACAATCCACCACATAAGTCCACGAACGGAACGCCTCCCCCTTACTCTTCAGTACGATATCCTCGCCACGCAATACATTGCGGATAAACTGGGCATAAACACGATTATCGTTCTCTGTAAAGAACGGACCGTAGATATGACTCGGACGGGCGATGGACACCTCAATGCCATACTGATGAGCATAGCAGATACAAAGCGTCTCGGAAGCACGTTTTGCCGAAGGATAGCACGCCCTCACCGTAGTAGGATCGATATACCCACTATAGCTTTCTTCAAAGACACGACCGTCGCCCTCGCCATAGACTTCTCCGGAAGATACATAGACCAATTTCTTCAAGCCGTGCTGCAGTCCAAAGCGCAGCAGATTATCCACGCCGAAGATATTAGACTTCATCACTCCCACAGGATCCTCGCTATAAAGCTGTGGACAGGCACCGCCAGCAGCATCCACGATATAATCGAAAGAGATATCCACCGACAAGGGAGCCGTAACATCAAAAGGAAGAAAATGATAATGTCCGGAATCAAGATACGCCGAAAAGCGCCTGTTAGCCCGCTCTTCGTTACGACCCGCAGCATAAACCTGATAATCCAGTCCCTCATGCTGCATCAGCATATCAACCAGACAGCCACCAATCAATCCAGTAGCGCCCAGCACCAGGATATTCTTGCCCGAAAGCTGCTGCCATGCAGCTCAAACGCAGCCAAAGCCGCCTTTACATCTTCATTATATAGATTTGTCTGTTTCATCCTACTATCTATTTCCTTCTATTATCTATTTCAACTTATATCGCAGAGCCTATTATCTATTTCAGCCACTCATCCTTGGTGGTATGCTTCAATGCCTTAAACAGCTCCACATCCTCCGTCTGGGTAAGCTTCAATCCGTTTTTCTCGGATCCCATCACCAGGTGCTGGTTATCCACTCCCAGCTCAGCCATCAAGGTACAGGATGCCACCGTTCCGTCAATACCCTTGGCATCAGCCTCGGCGTGCGCCTTCAGCAAAGTGCTGAGAGGATAGGTATGGGGAGTCTGGGTGCGAACCAGCCGCTCGCGTGGGATGTCGATATTCTTCACACAGTCATCCACCTTCTGCATGATAGCCTCCTTGCAGATCATACCCGTAATGGCATAACCATACTTCTGCACTTCTCGATATTCTCGGTAATGATTCGCTCTGCCACCAGCGGGCGCACACCATCGTGTACCAATATGATATCATCCTCTGCACATCCGGCATCGCGCAAGCCCCACAAACCATTGCGGATGGAGTGCTGATTGCTGTCACCACCCTCGAAGATCCACTTCAGCTTGGTGATGTTAAACTGGTTGGCATACGCCTGCAGTACCACTTCCCACCCCTTGAGGCACACCACGCAGATGGCGTCTATCTGAGGATGGCTCTGGAAAGCCTGCATGGTATAGATGATAACAGGTATGTTATCAATCGTCATAAATTGCTTTGGGATATCCTGTCCCATACGGTTACCAACACCGCCTGCAGTCAATAATGCAATATTCATAAAGTTCGTATTTTAAGATTGTCTATTATATTGAATGTTATTATATGAGAAGATCAACGGATAGCAGAAGGCACGTATCTTTGCCATCAAGCCACGCTGATGCTTGCTGTAGTATATCTTGTCACCATGCTTCAGACAGAGGAAGCAGAGGCAGAAGAGTGCCAGCGGATTGTGATGCAGCATATAATAGCTCATGCGATGTGCCAGCGCAAACTTCGGCTCCCGGGTATGCTCATATATATAGGTATAGAGCATCTGCCAGTTGGGCTGCTGCTGCAATCTGCGATAATTGGCGATACCATAGAGGTAAGGCTGATAGGTAGGGCGGGCATCTACCTTCTTGCCTGCCTGCTTCAGTTCCTCATGACAGGCAGAAGCCAGATTCGTGCGATGCCAGTTCAATGGTTCATCTACCATCGCGATACCACCGTGCAACTGGGCGCAGATGGCAAGACTCCAATCGTACATGATATTCGGCAGCCAGTATTCACTTGTCTGGATAAACTCCCGGCGGAGCAGCATGGTATGTCCGGCAAATCCACAGAAGAGCAGCGCCTCCAGGCTGTACTGAGGATTCACAAGATGCGTATGCTCCCTGTCGGCACCACGCAGATGGGTGGAAAAACAGATGTCATGATAGCCGATGGCAGCCACCTGCTTCTCTATCTTGGTAGGAAACCAGACATCATCCTGATCGCTGAAAGCCACAAAATCGCCCGTTGCCTTCATCGCAGCCGACTTGAAGTTCTGATTGAATCCCAGATTGCTGGCATTGCGCGAGAAATGTATGATAGGAAACTTCTCGGCATAGGCTGTGCAAATCGCCACCGTATCATCCGTAGAACCATCATCCTGGATGATGATCTCCTTCAGGGGATAGTCTGCGAGAGTATGGAATCCAACTGCTCCCTGATATATTCGGCACCATTGTAGGTGCCCATGATGATTGAAACTGTCTTATTTGTATTCATCCTTCATTCTGATTTATTCTGCTTATCGCTGATTTTTCAGTTTATCCCTACTTTTTTCAGCTTTATTCATATGAACCCATCAAAGTTACTTCTTTCCCATTTTCTTCTTCACGAAAGCCATACACTCCTTCAGAATGGCGGCACCGGCAATACGCATCACCAGATAGTACAGCACAACAGCCATCAGAATGCGGCAAAGCAGGAGCAGCCACAGATTGTGGATAGACTGCGTGGCGAAATAGGTAGCCGTCATCACCGCCAGGGCAGCCAGCGCAAACGGCAGGATATCCTTCAGGAACATCCATACCCGATAGCCTATCAGGCGACGGGAGAAATACTGCCATACGAACAGCCAGATGATGTTCAGCAGCACGTAGGCGATGACCATCGTGCGGATGCCCCAATGCCATATCAGAATCATCGTCAGAATCTGAACCACACCCAGGGCAAAGGTCACCCCAAAATAAGTACCCGACTTACCGTTGCTCACCACCAGACTCGACATGAGCTGGCTCATCGGAATGATGGCACCACTCACGCAGAGAATCTGCAGCAGGAAGCACTAGCCAGCCATTTTTCGGTGATAGCCAGGACGATAAACTCCCTAGCCACCATCCAAATCCCAGCATCAGCGGGAAGGAGATGAATGACGTGAAACGGATCAGCTTGCGCAAGGCTTCCAACTGGCGTCCCGGCTGCTCACGAAGATCTACCAGCACAGGCTGAGCCACCGAATCCACCATTCCCTGTATCACGCTGTAAGCCTTGAAGTTCCACTGCGAAGCCTGGTTGTAATTACCCGTATCATGCGCCGTGAAGTAATGACCCAGCAGGATATTCAGCACATTGTTGTTGATATGCGTGGTGATGGTGGAAGCCAGCAGTTTGCAGCTGAACTTGAACATCCTGCGGATAGTTCGAAATCGAACCGCAGACTCGGGCGCCACGGAGAATAATGCCAGAACAGCGCCGTATTCACGATGCAGTAAACGATGGTCTGGGTAGCCAAAGCCCAATAAGACATGCCGCAAAACGCCATGATCACTCCTACCACACTCGAAAAGAGCGTGGCGATGATGCCCGACTGCGCCCTCTGCTTCACCATCATGTGCTTGAAGAGATAAGCCGACTGAGCCGTACAGAGGCTGGAGAATAACAGCGACAGGAATGCATACCGGCAAAGAGGAACCAGTGCCGGAGTATGATAATAGCCCGCTATCAGAGGGGCACAGAGAAAAAGTACCAGGTATAGAAAACCACCTACAGAGATATTAAACCAGAATACGGAGTTATAGTCATTATCTGTAGGTTCCTTGATATTCGTGATAGCCGTGATGAAGCCCGAATTCTGCAAGGCATTGGCTATCAGAGAAAAAACAGTAATCATGGCGATCATACCATAATCGCTTGGCGACAACAGTCTGCCCAGGACGATGCCGAATACCAGTCCGATAACCTGCATCGCCCCATTGTTCATGCTCCCCAGAAGAGGCCCTTTGCTGTTTTTTCCTTTAATGTTTCTGCCATTTAAATTTATTTTTTCTTGCTAAAACCATGCGAACTAGCGCTTGAAGAGACTCCTCACCACAAACCAGGTATGCACCAGAACCGTGGTAACGATGCCATAGTTGCTGCGCATCACCTCGAAACGCTCCTTGAGCGAAGCCTTGTGGTTCTGCACCGACATGCCGCCATCCAGATAATTGGTGATGACTGCATGCACATTACGCAACGGAAGATGACGCTGCTGAGCCGCCTTCATGATGCGGATACACCAATCCACATCTGCCGAAAGGCGATAGTGAAGATTATAATGGATTTGGCGGGCGATATCCGTGCGGGCATAAAACGACTGATGACAGACGAGCATTCCCCACTTGAACGAGCGCCAGTTCAGCTTCTTGGGAGGCGAAAGACGGCGATGGCGCAGGAACCGTCCCTCGTCGTTCACGATATCGGTATCTCCATAAAGCACGCCCGGCAGGTTCTCGCCCTCGCCTACGCATCCCTCCACATACTCCAAGGTATCGTCAGAAGGAAACACGTCTCCCGCATTCAGAAACACGAGATAGTCGCCCGTGGCACGTCGATGCCCTTGTTCATGGCGTCATAGAGTCCCTTGTCGGGTTCCGAATACACCACGATTTCGTGGGCATTCTCTCCAGCCTTTGCCCTGTTCTGGTATGCCCGAACCATTGCCAGGGTCTTGTCCTTCGAAACACCATCTATGATCAGGTGCTCGATGTTGCAGTAAGTCTGCTTATTGACACTATCCAACGTACGCTGCAACACACGCTCAGCATTGTAGGTACAGGTTACGACGGTAAACTTAATCATATCCGGTAGTTTTTAAAGGCCATCGCCTGATTATACACCTCAACATATTTCAGCGCCACCGCATGCTGCGAATAGTTATGCATCACCTTCTGCAGGCACGCCTTCTTCAGATTCTCACGGTCGGCTTCTTCCAGCACCCAGTGGATTCCAGCCGCCAGATCCCTGGCATCGCGATAGTTTGCCACATATCCGTTCTTCTGATGATCAATCATCTCCGGTATGCCGCCCACCTTGAATCCTACGCTCGGCACGCCGCAAGCCATCGCCTCCATGATAGTATTCGGCAGATTCTCCGACAGGGAAGGAAGCACGAAGACATCGGCAGCATTGTAAATATCCGCGATGCGCTTGTCATCGCTCACATAACCGAGCGAAACGATCGGGAACGAAAGCTTACCTTCGAACTCCTCGCTGTGTCCACCCAGTATTGCCACGCAGGTGTTCTCCCTCATCTCGGGATGCTGCTCAGCCATCAGCCGGCACGCCTCTATCAGATAATCCATGCCCTTATAGGGATTGGTGGCTCTCTGGGCGATGAAGAGGATGATGCGCTTGTCCTTCGGCAGCTGCGTGCGCAGACGGGATTCCAGCTTGTCCTGCGGACAATAGACATGGGTATCTATCGGATTGGGAATCGTCTCGATGCGATGACCCGCCAGGAGTCCGCTCAACCGGGCTTCTGCTGCCAGCCATCGGCTGCAGGTAACAAAGGAAAGAGCCCCACTATTATACACCTTCTGCTTCTTCTTCCATATCTTAGCCGACAGATCGTTCTTCCCCCGTTTCCCGGCAGATACTTGCAGTTGCCGCAGCCATTGTTGTAATGATGGCAACCCAGGGTAAGATGACAGATGGATGAAGCCGGCCAGATGTCGTGCATGGTCCATACCACCGGTTTTCCGCTGCTGATAATCTTCCGGATGGTCTTCAGCGAAAGCATGCCCTGGTTGACCCAGTGCAGATGGATGATGTCAGCCTCCTTGAACTCCGGCAGGGAAGTGATGTCGTATCCCGCATTGGCGATATCGAGTGTAAAGAGATTCTTCCTGGAAAAATGAAGGCGGCAGAAGATGCACCAGCGCTCCCACAGGAAATTCCACTGCATCCTGAACGAGCGTGGCAAACCTACCACGGTAATATCATCGGTCACCTTGTCGCGCACCAGCATCTTAGCCTTAATACCATTGTTGTTAAGGGCATCCATCAGCGGTTGGCAGCCACGCAGCTCCACCCGCCTTCTCACTTGTATTTACTATGAGTACTCTCATGATTATCCTTTTAATTCTGCTTGCAAAGATAATGTAAAAATTGAGTTGGCGAAGAAAAAGGAAGACTTTCTGAGATAAAGAGAATGTTTTTTCTGAAATGATGAGAATGTTTTCATAAGATAAGGAGAATGGATTGAATAGGCAGATGGGAATGGATATAAATAAAACATGCCACAACTCTCAACGAGCTGTGGCATGCACTATGTTTAACTTAAAATTCTAATCAAAATAGTCTCACGACCTTCTCAATTATCTGTTAAACAATCTACCTTAAAACCTAATAACTAAAAACCTAAATCTATTACTACTAACCTAAACAATCTATTAACCTTTTGACGTTGCAAAGTTAGTACTTTTTCTACGAATCTCCAAATAATCCGGCAAAAAAAAGTGTTATTTTTGAGATTTCTTGATATAAATCAACGAGTTATTAGAAATTTCGTCAAAAATTAACGAGATTTTAACTCTCATTAAGCTTTTACTATCAATACTGTAGCGTAAGCCGAGATTCCTTCCATTCTTCCGGTAAGCCCAACTTCTCTGTGGTTGTAGCTTGATGGAGATCTGGTCTTCCTCTACACCCATCACTTTTGCCAGGCATTCCTTCATGGCAGGAACATGCGGATTGAGCTTCGGACGCTCAGCACAGACCGTTGCATCGATGTTGCCCAGGTATATCCCTTGGTGGCAATCAGGTCCATCGTCTTCTTGAGCAGAATCTTGGAATCCACATTGAGGGTCTCTGCTGCCGTATCAGGGAAATGATAACCGATATCACGCATATTGGCTGCACCCAGCAGGGCATCACAAATGGCGTGAATCAACACGTCGGCATCACTATGGCCGAGCAAACCCAACTCATAATCTATCTTGATACCACCCAGCCACAAGTCACGGTTCTCTACCAGCTTGTGAACATCGTATCCAAATCCTACACGAATATTCATAATCTTATATTGATGATTAAAGTTATTAATATATTTATATTCTCTATTAATTCTCTTCCTGCAAGGCTCTTTATCCCTTATCGCCTGCCTATCGCTTGAACAGGTCTTTCAATCCGTCCATATCGAACGCCAGCGTAAAGCGCAGGGTCTGGTCGAGCGGATTGCTCTTGGCGGTGGCTACCACATAGGAAGCATCGAGCGAGAAGACATTCATCTTGAAGCCGGCTCCCACCGTGAAGTACTTGCGGTTGCCTTGCTCTGGCTCTCGTGATGATAACCGGCACGCAGGGCAAACTTGTCATTATATACATACTCGGCACCTACGCCATAGTTGATTTCCTCCAGCTCTTCCTTGAATCCGCCTGGGGCATCGCTGAAGCTCTTGAAGATGCCGCTGATGCCCGAAATATCGTTGTATTCGCGATGCACACGGTCTTCATACTCCGAGTTGTCCTCTCCCTCCTTCTGAGCTGGAACCGTAGGCACGAGATACTTGTTGGCATCTGCGGCGATGGTAAAGCGGTTGTACTCGTCGATAGGAATCATCAGAGAGGCACCCAGACGCAGATTGGTAGGCAGGAACTCGCCATACTCCTGACCGCTGAAGGTAATCTTGCTGCCGATATTCGAAATGTTCAGACCTACGCCCAACTGGCACTCACGCGTCCGATGTTGACATAGTTCTGATAATAGGCTGCGATATCCGCAGCAAAAGCCGAGGCTGGCGAATTTTCCTCCTGATAGTCGAAGCGCAGGTCGGAATAGATCCAGCGGATGCTGCCGCCAGGGAAAATTTCTCGCTGAGCATCAGAGAGTAAGCCACATCAATCGACATCTCATAGGGATTGATGGTCATCGCATTGTCGTTTTCTTCCGGATTAGAAAGAAAGACCTCACCCATGTTGAAGTAACGGAGCGAAGCAGATACGGCACTGTAATCGCCTATGCGGTAATAGCCCGAGAGATAGGCGAGATTCATGTCGTTGACCAGCGAGCGGAGCCATGGAGTGAAGTTCAGCGCCACGCCCGCCCTGGAGATGTTGAAGGGATACTTTGCCGGATTCCAATACTGCGAGTTGACATCCGGATCGGTTGCCGCACCCACATCACCCAGACCTCCGCCGCGGGCATCGGGCGCTATGGTCTGGGAGATGACGGCATAGTTTACCGGATTGAAAAGACTCTCCTTGGTGTTTCCCTCTCCGTTCTGCGCCGATGCCGTCAGCGCCCATACCGAGAGGAAACCGGTTGCGAATATCTTGACGATTCTATTCATACTACATGATTTTATATGATGATATTTTCTATTTTATAATGATCAGTTTCCGGGTCTTGGAGCATAGCTGCTGCCATCCGATGAAACCTTGACCCGATACAGATAGATGCCCGTACCCAGAGGCGACCGCCATCTACCGATAGATCCCACTTCACGGTATAGACCTCCGAAGCCGGCACTCCGCTCTCAGCATGGCGCCAGAGCTGTCTGCCCGAAGTATCATAGAGTTCGATTACCACATCCATCCGGCTCTCCGTCCTGTCGTGAGAAACGATGAAGGTGGTGGTGCTGCGGGCAGGATTCTCCGTCACGCCCACATCGAAGAGCGATGGAGCCAGACCGCTTACCACATTGAAGTGGAGGGTGGTGGTAGAACTGTTGTTCTGGATATCCCACGCCGTGAAGGTAAGCTGATGCCTGCCTGCCGGGAGTCCGGAATACTGTAGCAGGTGGAACCGCTGGTATAGGTTCCGAAATCATACGAGAAATAACCGTTGAGATTGTAGGTCTTCGACTGATCTCCGTCTATCACCAGCTTCAGGTCATGGCCGAGTCCGCTTCCTGCGGCATTGATTCCGTCCTTGTCTGATATCCTTGCCACGAAATAAGGGTGGTATTCACATTGCCGCCATCCACGAAGGTAGGCGAATTCAGATAGCAGAATACCGACGGACCGATGGAGTCGTTTTCTGCCACCACGCTGCCGCCCACCTTGAACCGTGCGCTTTCTCCATTCGCCCGCAGCCCCTTGTCGTTGCTGACGGCATAGAGATTCATCAGTCCGGTATCACCCGAATAATTGATATCCTTAGGTACGGCAAAGCTGAAGGCGAACTTTCCGCCGGATACGCTGTCAGCACCCTGATAGAGCGTCTTCTGCCGGTCGTAATACTGGAAGGCTGTGGAGGCTCCGTCGGCTGTGGCATCATTCAGCTTGCAGGTAACCAGTTCCCTGGAATCCCTTACCGTAGCCGTCACTACCCCCTGGAAATCCACATCCGTCTCCACATGTCCCGCAATCCTGGCTATATCTCCGGCTCTCAGCAGCGGAACCGTATCGGTGCGCTGGCAGGAGATGCCGTTGATGGAATCCACCACTACCTTCATCATCGGCAGGTTGAGCGAGAGGGCAGGATCTCCGAGCAGGGCATACTGCAGATGGTTTTCCGAGCGGTCTATCTCGCCCGCCATCACATTGCCCAGCATCACGTCGTTCTGTGCCAGCCGGTGTGCCTCGCCTATCGCAAGCGGCTTGCCGTCTTCCCGGCTCAGCACCCTGCGCAGGAAGGCGCGGTTCATATACTTGTTCTGCTGGGCAAACACGGTACGCGTGGTACCATAGAATGCCACAGCTCCACCTTTTTCATTCAGCAGGGCAGCCTCGCCGATGGTAGATTTCGTACCGTCATAGGGCATGATGTCGCAGGATGCCGTCACCCACAGCGGCAGGTTTTCGTTTCTGAACGATTCGAAATCCGTAATCTTGAGCACGTTTTCATGCGAAATCTGGGTCTCGCTTCCATGTCCGGCATAATCCATCACCAGGGCACCACTAGCCTGCTGCTGCCTGATGATACGGGAGACTTCGGGATAGGTATTTCCCGTTGAGGAGGTCTGGCGGGTGTAGGCATCCCACATCACCTTTCTGATGAGATAGCCCGGATAGAGCGAGGCGATATCGTCTGCCACCTCGTTGGCATCCGCCATGTGGAGATTCTCGTTGCCGTCATCGCCCATGAACATCAGGGTGTTCTGCCAGGCTCCGGCATTGGCGTTCTTCTTGTAGTTGATGGTCTTGTCCACCAGTATCTCGGCTTCCAGCGCCGTGGTCACCGGGAATCGTCCTACCGCCACATCCTGCAGTTCGGTTCTCGGATCGGCTCCCTTTCCTTCGCCGATGATTCCCAGCCAGCTGTCGCTCACGTAGCAGGTGGTCTTGCTGAACGAGTCATCGCTCTCATGACAGAGCAGGTAATCATCCGGATTCAGCAGCCTGCAATCTGCCGTGAGCATCCGGTTGTCCCATACGCAGTCGCCGAAGAGCAGGAGATACTTAGGCATGTCAGCAGCCGTAGCCGCCCTGTCGCTCAGCATCCGCAGATAGCGGCGGTAGGATTGGCATCGGGGGTACCACTGGAGAATTCATTATAGAGTTCATCGGCGGGCACGATGTTCACGCGCAGCCCGTCGTGGGTTTCGTGGAATTCCTTGAGCCGCTGTGCCTGCCTGAGCAGTTTCTGCGAGGTTGGATGATGATCACCATATCAGCAGCCCGTCGGATGGTGATCCTGCGGAGTGATGCCATACACATACTCGGCTGCAGGAATCTGACTTCCGAAACCGGCAAAGGGCGCAGGCTGCTCCCAGGCTACGGCTACATAATCCAGATGAACCGGTCCACCGCTGAGTGGCTGTATCTCGATGGTATCCTTCTCGCCGAAATCCTGAAGCGGATAGGTGGCGCTCTTTTCCACGCCTACCGTATAGGCACTGCTGCTGGTATTGACAGGCAATTGGAGGCTCATGGTTCCCAGTTCCTGCTGGTTCTTCCTGATCTGCACCTGGGTGTTGGTACCGGCGGTAACAGCCACCACCAGCTTTCCCCGGCTGCATCCAGTAGGATTGGTGATGACCACCTTCTGGGTATCGCCCACCTTGACGGCTGTAGGATGGAAGAGATTCCTTCCACCCTGCATCCAGCTGAACCCATCTACTTCATAAAGAGAATGATAATCTTCCGGCATCGGATGGCAGGAAGATACGAAAGAGGCTGAA
>ENA-OQCS01000408-OQCS01000408.1-human-gut-metagenome-genome-assembly--contig:-NODE-408-length-23938-cov-4.247449_pt1 | contig 23938 bp, 20 predicted proteins | sample MGYA00242757_ERZ504575 | MGnify/ENA primary metagenome ERZ504575 (study PRJEB26092, sample SAMD00036297) | human gut metagenome | host: Homo sapiens | study: EMG produced TPA metagenomics assembly of... | reverse complement strand
TGCCTTTCCAATCCCACCAGCGAGGATTGCCTTCTTCATCCACATAGGTAAAGAGAGAGTTACTGGAAGTTACTTTCCACTCGCCGACCAAATCTTCATAACCCAACATTTTGCCCTGATAAGCTTCACCGATACGGCTCCAGTACTTGCCGCTCCACTCCACTTCATCATCAAAAAGTACTTTACTTATTTCCGAAAGCAACGTATAATACTGATACACCAGCGGTTTGGGATTGTAGAACATCTGAATGCCATAACCTTCATCTTTCACTTTCTGGAATTTGCTCTTGTCAAATCCACTCCAACCTCCGTTCAACTCATCATTAATCTTCCAAGGCAGCGGAGCATACTTGGATTTGGGCAGGTTCTCAAAATGAGACTCTTCACGGCCAAAGGCTCCCTCGGATTCTGATTCTGGTAGTAACCGTAGGCATATAGTCCACAATGTCACCTACCTTCATACCCTCTACCTCACCGTCTGGAGAGTCGAGCGAACCATATTCATACACACCAATCAACTTGTTGCCAAATACCTGGCGGCACTCATAAACCAAACGCGCGAAGTTGGCACGTGAGCGTGTTTCGAAGCCGGGGCTGGGATTGGAGTTGTTGTAGCTGGTGTACTCATCATCAAAGTCAATACCATCCAAACCATAAATATCCAAGTAGGCTTTCAGTTCCTTGGCAAAGTCTTTGGCAGCAGCTTCCGAAAGGTTGCCCATACCTGCCTCGTCATGGTTACCAAGAATAGTCATCACCACCTTAATGCCTTTAGCCTGCAAAGGACGGATGAACTTATCCGCATTTCTCAGCAAGAAAGAAACCTGGTCATTGCAGAAAACATGAACGCGACCAGTCTTGCTATCCACATTGATGTTAGCTGCAAAAATGCTGACAACATCAAAGAAAGGCTTTCCGTCGCTCTTCATAGTATATTCACCCATATTCAAGATGTTCTCGTCATTTACTTCCACAAAGCAATGTGTAAGTATATCACCCTTACTGATACTCTCAGGAATAGCAGCCAAAGGCTTTACCAAGTAAATATATTCCTGATTGTTTGTAGAAACTTCCACACCGTTATTGGCAGATGCAGAAACGGCAACAGCATAAGTCTGTCCGATTGTGCCTCCGGCATTGATATTCAGTTCCACAGAAGCCGACTTCTGTTCGCCCGCCTTGATAGTGGCAGTTCCACCGTTCGCCAGGCTCAGCTTATCGGCGGGATACATTTTATAGCTTGTTCCATTCTTCTTATTGTAAGCCTCCAAAACGTCTTCGTCCACTTTGAAGGTCACAGTAACATCCTGCTCTGCAGCTTTGCTCAGTTCAAAATAGAGATGTCCGGTAGCAACCTTGTCGCCAAAAACAGAAATCGGAGTAAGTTCACGTGCACCGGCGGCAGACTTTACATAGCCATACACGCCATCCACAGTATCCAGCTTGTCACTGTTGCCGGTGTTGATGACAACATCATCTTCACAACCGGTAAAGCATATTCCTGCACATGCAAAGGCCATTGCCAGCAAGCCTGATTTTACATGATTCATATATTTCATAATCAATATCTTTTTATTTGAATTAAGGTATAACTAAATTATTTGGCGGGCAGTTCCACAGCAGTCCAAGTCAGTGACTCCACTGCAGTAGCATTGTTCTCATTTCCGCTATAATCGTGAATGGCAGTACCGGCACCCTCATCGAACTTCCAGTAAGAAACCAGTCCGTCAGCATCCGGCTCTACCTGGTAGAAGTGGTCCTTTGCATTGATTTCTGCTGATGTCAACACCTTGTTCCAGATACGCACCTCTGAGATATTACCTTCCAACCAACGGTCACGATTGTATGAATGGCCAATCCAGAATCCGTTACCTTCATCGGTCATGGTCTGGCCCCAGTTCACGACTCCGCAGTCCAAAGTAGTCTCCAGCATATTCTTACCATTGATGTAGATTATAACTGTTTTTGCATCCGCATCGTAGGTCACAGCGATATGTGTCCATTCGTTTGTCGGAATAACCAGACTCTCATCGGTCACATTGCCGCTACTTGTAGCCACCTGCAACTGGTTTTGAGGAATTCCGGCATCACCGATGCGGAGCAGGAACTTACCTTCGATACCCATAATGGAAGTCAGCATCTTGTCAAACTTGCTTACACGAATCAACGCTTCTGCCGTCAGCTTATTCATATTATTGGCTACATCTGGATTGGTCCAAGTTACGTAAACCAGATTCTTGGTAATATCAGGAACCGTATTAATCAATGCGGCACCCTTCAGCACGTAGTACATGGTACCGGAGCTCTTCAAGACTCCGATGCTTGCCTGGTCTACCGTAACCGGCAATACATATACCTTCTCACGGTCCAGCTCCGTCAAGTTCTTGAAGCTGACAGTGATGTCGTCTGAAATGACAGCACCGGCCAAAATGGTAGCCTGCGGAGTTTCTACCGTATAATAGTTTTCCGGCAGAGCCTCGGCTGTGTCATAATAGGTAGCGTTATAAGTAGCTACCAGTGAAGGGTCCGCCTTCAAGGCAATAGTTATATCCTGCGATTCAGGACGGGCCATTGAAATCCGGAATGAACCTTCCGTATCGGAAACAGTGTTTTTCAACAACACAGTACTGGTCATCGCCGAGCCGTTGATATACACCTGATTATCGAAATTCTCAACGTCATTATCATTACAAGCAGCAAATACACCTGCCAATAATGCCATCGATACTAAATATATACTTTTCAGTTTCATGATATTCTTTTATTTTTTAGGAGCAGGATTCATAATATTGATAGCTTCTCTCACGTATTGATAGGTATTGGTAGCATTGTAATAATCATTCTGCATGTTCTCAATAGCCAGACCAGCTTTTGTAAACTCTGCAGACGGTTCTGTCACCCAATAAGCAGCTTCCGACAGAGCTCTCAAAGCATTGTAATATCCGGTAGTCTTATCTGTTGTATCCAGAGAGACGGTAGATGCCGATACAATGAAGCGGTCAGCCGGAACACCGTCTGCCATCAAGCCTGAAGCGCTTCTATCCCCAGTTGGGCAACATCCGTGACATCATTTGTAATCAAGATGATATGGTCACAAGAAGAGAGCACAGACTGGCCTATCAGGTTGGCAGGATACCCCTGGAACACCAGTTGCTTACCTGAATTGGCACTCTTCCAGTTGGATATCACACCGAAGAAAGTATCCTGATTTGCCTTTGCTTCAGCCTTGTCGGCTTCGGACATGTAGATAGGATTGCTACCACGATACTCGGCTACAATACCGTCGAAAGGTGCTTCAAGAGCTATCAGTCTGTTCAGCTCAGCCGACAGATAAGCCGAGAATGCAGATGTTTCTGTTCCTTCTTTCACCTTGTCGGTATGTTCCTTCAAGATATTGTCATAGCTGATGGAATAGAATACTTTCGTTCCCTTCTCATGTACATTTGCAATATCTTCCAATTCGAATTCCGCCAAATCGGGAGTAGTTGCGATAATTACGTCCAGGCTGTCGGGAACATCCGACATGTGCTGCCCGCGGCTGAAAGGAACTTTCTCACTATTATCAAACCAGCCGTATACAATCTTATGGTCAGAATTCTTGTATTCCTGCAAGTTCTTCAGATACTTGGCATACAGTTCGGGAGACTGTTCGTCGATTCCGGGTTCTTTCAGTTTAATACTCTCTGAATCCGTCCAGTCGGAGCAGGCAGACAATGCCAATACGGAAAAAGCTGCCAGCGCGATTCCTTTGAATGATTTCTTATATAATTTCATAATTATTCAGCATTTATTGTTATTATTTGCGTGCCCACCATACGTCAGTAGCCATGTTGTCCGGTCCACCCAGATAGCTGTTTACTGCCTCTTGCACGTTTTCAGTATTACTTGTATATTCTTCAGAAGGATAAGGCATACGGCGTGCACCTTTCTCGCTATCAACAATTCCACCACTCAAGTTACCTTCACTGGTTGCAGGCAACAGTTTGGGATAGCCTGTACGGCGATAGTCAGCCCAAGCTTCGTTACCTAACGGCCAATTCGCAATCCACTTCTGGGTAATGATACGTTCCTGTTTTTCTTCCTTGGATGCCCCTTCATTCCACTTGACAGTAATGGCTGAAAGGTTCTTTTCATAAGTATTAAGACCGGCGGGATCTTTGTAAAGAGCAGGTACACTGCTTTCATCAGCCAGATAGCTGTCTACACCGGTAGCTCCCCACTGTTCGAAAGAGAGACGGACACCTTGTTCATAAAAATCAGCAGCGGTTCCTTTCATGTTGAAACCATAGATTGCAGTGGCTTCAGCACGCAAGAAGGCAACTTCTGCCGCATTCATCCAAAGCACGGGATCAGAAGAGGAAATCTTCACACGCGAATAATTGATGAAATACTCTTTCATCTTACTGAGGTTGATACCGCGACGTAATCCTACATAAGTCTCTCCAGGCCATTTTGATTCCTCAAAATAGCTGGCACGACGATTGTCGTTGTAACCGTTCATGTAGCAGATGATGTCGGCAGCAGGATGGGTATCACCACCTGAAGCTTCTTCATTGTAACGTACTGCCACAAACAACGGATTGCTAATTGTACCGAAATACTTCCATGTAGCATTGTCTGCATTTGTTTCAATCAGACCCAACTCGTGATTCACTGCACTTTCAGCCATTTCTTTAGCCTTAGCAGGGCTTACATTGGCAATACGGATAGCCAAACGCAGTTTCAATGAATTGGCAAACTTCACCCACTTCTGTACATTACCACTGTACACGAAATCTGCAGAAGCAACCAACGCCGCATTTCTGTTTTCAGTCAGCACCTCGATGGATTCGTCCAGTTCCTTGAAGAATGCGTTATATACTTCTTCCTGCGTATCATAAGGAATGGTAATCTTGCCATCCTGACCGATTTTAGAATAAGGAATAGGACCATACGCATCAGTCACGCGACTCATGGCAGCAACCTTTATGATTTGAGCAATGGCATAAGGAACCGGATTATTGGTATTCTCCGATACTTGTTTCACTGTGCTCAAGTTACCGTAAAGTGTTGAAATGATACGGTCACTTATCAAGAACACACGCGTCCAGTCATTTGTAGCATTAAAATTGGATATTGTATTGGACCAGCCGGCATTTGAATCGGCAAAATAACCTCCCAACGGTCCACCCAACAAACAATCAGTAAACTGTGCCGTATTGACATCTGATGAGATAACCGTACTTGCCAAGTTACTCATGGCAGAACCCAGTGCATAATCATCCGGAGTCAAATCACCCGGTTGATAAGGATTGGAGTTGATATCCATATAATTGCCGGTACAGGACATAAAGCCCATAACCAACGGAGCAACAATCAATTTATTTATAATATTTTTCTTTTTCATATCGTTTGGTATTAAAATTTAAAGCTCAAGCTAAAGCCGATGTTACGCAAAGCCGGCATCATGAAATAGTCTATTCCCTGATAAAAGTTATCGGTAGAAGCTACACTTTCGGGATCGAAAGGAGCCTTGCTGTAAATCATCCACAAGTTGCGGCCTACCAACGAAACCTTGATATCGCACACATCATTCAACAACTTCTGGGGATGGTGTAACCCAAAGACACTTCCTGCAGACGAACATTGGTAGCAGAATAAGTGTAGTATTGGGGAACAGACGTGCCGCTACCTACTACACCGTACCATGTTTCGGGGTTTACCTTATCTCTACCATTCACCAACACGTAACCTAAATCACGTGCATCGGCAGAAGCCTCGGACACACCGTAATAGTCCAACATAGCTTGTGTACGTGAGTAAACCACACCACCCAAACGGGCTGAAATCAAGAAACCTGCTGTGAAATTCTTCCAAATGAAGTTATTACGCCAAGCCAAATTACCTTTAGGAAGTACGCTTCCCAACTTGATGTATTTATCCGGGGCCGTTATGGCTTCCGTAGCAACCGTTCCATTTTGGTCCACAAAAATCTGTCCATTGGCATCACGTTTCATATCTCGCAGTGAGTAAAGGTCACCCATGCTCCCACCTTCTTTCAGCAAGAAGCGGGCATCACCTAAGCCACCCATATTCAACGTGCTCAAAGAGAACAGCTCACCGGTAACGGGATTGATGGCATTGTCTGCCAAAGTCAGGATTTTATTCTTGTTACTGGAGAAGGTTATACCGGTATCCCATGTAAAATCTTTCCAGGTATTCTTGTAATTCAGCGACAACTCAATACCGGAGTTACGTACGGCACCAGTCTGGATATACATAGCCGACCAACCGCTGACAGGCAACTGCGGTTGAATGTCTGGTTCATAGTCTTGGCATTGTAATATGTCACGTCCAATTCAAAGTTCTTGAGGAAACGCATGTTCAAACCGATTTCCCAAGATTGGTACGTTCAGGTTTCAAATTGTACAACGGATATTGGGTCGTGATACTCCACTGGCCGGAACTTGAATTCCATTCATAGTGAGGATTAGCCAAATATCTGGAGAAAGCACTACCAACAGATGCCCATGAACCACGAACCTTTATAAAAGAAAGATAATCTTTGTTCAAGTTAGGCATTAGCTCAGACAGTACAACAGAACCACCGACTGAAGGATAGAAGAATGATTTGCTGTTGGAGTTGGGACCTGCCAGCTGTGAAGGCCAGTCGTTACGTCCGGTCAGCGTCAAGAAGTAAGTGTTCTTGTAACCAAGCTCAGCCGAAGCGAAGAGAGACTGGGTCTGTTCACGCCATCCTTCCTGCAAACGCTGTGTCTTGCTGGCACTCAGGTTCTGGATGGCAAAGTAGTTGGTCAAACCTACCGGTTCGCCGCTGAAGGCATCGCCACCATCAGCAATCGGACCACGTGTTTCATTGCATCCGAACGTATATCGGAGAATGAACCACCAACGTTGGCCTGGAGTGACCAATCTTCACCGAAATATTTGTTGATACTCACCAGGAAGTCTGCATACAACTGTTTGTCCTGCATCTTGGTAATACCATAAAGACCTCGTGAAGAGCTCTCGGTGAGCTGTGTATTGGTAGAAGCATAGAACTTTTCTGTATAATCATTGTTGGAGTTATCCAAACGTACACGTCCTGAAACAGTCAGCCAGTCCAGAATCTTATAGCTCAAACCGGCATTCAGCATATAGCGGTCCTTCTTGTTCTGGCGCAGATTGCGGTAGTTAATCCAATAAGGATTCTGCATTACCATACCTTCGTCACCTACCGGCCAGTATTGCGTATAAATCTTACGGGCAGCGTCATAGCGCTCATACATGCTGATATCAGACCAGTCGTTGCTGCGCGGGAACAAATAAGCACCCACCAACGGGTTGTTGTAAGTACCCTGGTTCGTCATGTTCTGGTCATTCTGCAGAATATAGCTTGCACCGAAGTCCAGAGTCATCTTGTCGTCCAGGAAAGTAGTGGTGTTACGTACCGTGAAGTTGTAACGGTTGTATTTGTTGTTGGGAACAATCCCCTTGGAGTTTACTGCAGCAGCCGATGCATACGTCTGATTTTTCTCTGTACCGGTTGACAAAGAAATACTTTCCGTACCTATAATACCCGTCTGGAAATAATCATCTTTCGGGCTGTAATTGTAATTATTGGCAGCAGACAAAGGTGCTCCCCAGCTCATGGCTCCTGAAGTACTCATCACACCACCGGTTCCCGTACCGTAACGGTTTTGGAAGCTCGGCATCACAAACGGATTGGTGAATTCGGTATTGCTGCTGACAGTAAGGCTCACCTTACCTTCTTTACCTTTCTTTGTAGTAATGACAATGGCACCGTTGGCAGCTTCCGAACCATACAAGGCGGCAGCGGCAGCACCGGTCAAGACTGACATAGACTCGATGTCTTCCGGGTTGATGTCGGCAATCGGTTCTGAAGAACCCTGAGAGTCGAACTCCTTACCTCCGGCAGTACCACGTCCGGAGAAAATAGGCACACCGTCAATAACATAAAGTGCATTGGAAGACTGCATGATGGATTTCGTACCACGCATCACTACCTTTGATACGCCACCCACACCGGATGAAGAAGCATTGATATTCACACCCGCTACCTTGCCACTCAATGAATTTACAAAGTTGGCGTCTTTATTGGAAGTAATGGCATCCGTATTCACCTGCTGTACATTGTAGGACAATGCCTTTTCCGATCGCTTGATACCGAGGGCAGTGACCACCACTTCTTCAATCATCTGCGTGTCATTCTGCATCAGTACATTAATGGAAGCTGAACCGGTCGCCGAAATTTCCTGCGACTTATAACCGATATAAGAGAATACAAGTACCGGATTCGCTTCTGTAGTGGTCAACGTAAAGTTACCGTCCAGGTCTGTAATACAACCATTGCTGGTACCTTTTACCAATACGTTCACACCAATCAGAGGCCCCATATCATCTGATACGACTCCGGTAATAGTCCGCTCTTTCCCCTGTTGCTTACCTTCTTGTGAAGTAGCGGTCTTTTCTGAAAGATAAACGATGTTGTCCTCCACTTTATACGAAATGTTCTTCCCCTTGAGAATAACATTCAAAGCATCTTCAATGGATACATTGTTCACTTTAACGTTTTCTACTGACAGCGCAGCCAGCTTGTCGTCATAAAAAATTGATACTTGGATTGAGACTTGATTTGTTCAATGACTGTCCCCAATGTACCGCGAGACACATTCAGGTTTAACTGGGCAAAGCCCCACTGGATAGAAACTGCCATGAACAACAAAACTAATAAAGCCCGCATGAACGTCGAACTCCGAAAAGCATAATTGTCTTTCATAAACACAATTTATAGGTTATACAATAAATTACTTCGAGAGATTCATTCTCTCGCATTCCTATATAAAACAACAGACAATGAAAATACACTTACTGAAAAAGTATCTTTTTTATCATTAATCCTAAAAAAAAAGAGTTACCCCGAAAACAAGTTGATATATCATTTTGCTCAATATTACTAACGAAGTAAATAATTATTTCCACCTGATTCAAGAAAAACACCTATAATACAGATAGTAAATAACAAAATGATATATCAACTTATTTTCGAGGCAACCCTTTTCTTACTATATTATTACTATTCTTTACTTCTTCAGTTCATTCGAGAAAGAATAAGGATAATCTTCCGGCTGCGTACCTCTCTTCATATTAGGCTGGCTGCCCATATCAAACCTCAAGGTACCGCCATTCAGCAAATCGCCATGCGTCAGATAATTCCTGGAATAATCCACGCCGTTCACCTTGAGAGACTCGATATACATGTTCTCCGGTGAGTTATCCGGAGCGTCAATTGTCAGGGACTTACCGTTCTCGAAATGGAGGGTAGCCTTACGGAACAGAGGGGCGCCCAATACATACTCGTCCGTACCAGGCAAACCGGATAGAAACCAAGTGCAGAGAAGACATACCACGCGGAAGTCTGACCGTTGTCCTCGTCACCGCAATAACCGTCGGGACCGGCAGTATACATGCGGTTCATTACCTGACGAAGCCAATATTGGGCCTTCCAAGGTTCCCCGGCGTAGTTATAAAGGTAAATCATGTGCTGGATGGGCTGGTTGCCATGGGCATAGTTACCCATATTCATCACTGTCATCTCACGGATTTCATGGATTACCTGGCCGTAGTAGCTGTCATCGAACAAGGGCGGGACAATAAATACAGAGTCAAGCATCTCTACGAAAGACTCTTTTCCACCCATCAGGTCTATCAGACCTTGAGGGTCGTGGAATACAGACCAGGAATAGTGCCAGCTGTTACCTTCAGTAAAGGCGTCACCCCACTTCAAAGGAGAGAAAGGAGACTGGAACTGGCCGTCTTGATTACGACCACGCATCAGCTTGCTTTCCTTATCAAATACATTCCTATAGTTCATGGCACGTTCCGCAAAGAGTTTCTGCTCCTTCTTCGGACGGTTCAGTTCTTTTGCCATGCGGTAGATGCACCAGTCATTATAAGCATACTCCAAAGTACGGGCAGTGTTCTCGTTGATTTTCACATCGTAGGGAACATAACCAAGCTTGTTGTAATACTCATAGCCGAGGCGACCCGTGGAAGAAACCTCGGGATGGACATTCTTTGTACCGTTGATGAGACCTTCGTACAGTGTCTGCACGTCCTCCACCTTCACGCCTTTTAGATAGGCATCTGCCAGCACGGAAGCAGAGTTGTTGCCAATCATACAGCCACGGTGACCCGGACTTGCCCATTCGGGAAAGAAACCGCTTTCCTTATAGGTGTTGACAAGGCCTTCCTGAATCTGCCTGTTCACCGACGGATACATCAGGTTGAGGAATGGGAAAAGACAGCGGAAAGTGTCCCAGAAACCGGTATCCGTATACATATAGCCGGGCAACACTTGCCCATTGTAGGGACTGTAATGAATCGGATTTCCCGCCTCATCCAGTTCATAGAATGCACGCGGGAACAACAAGGAACGATACAAACATGAGTAGAAAGTACGGTACTGGTCAAGGGTTCCGCCTTCCACATCAATACGGCCCAGCACCTTGTTCCAGGCATCCTGACCTTTCTGAACCAATGTTTCCAAATTGTCATTGCCAAGCTCCTTCAAGTTACGGTCAGCCTGCTCAAAACCGATGAAAGAAGAGGCTACACGGGCATGTACCACTTCACCTTACGGGTTTTGAAACCGATAACAGCACCGGCATGTCCGGCTTCCTGCTCAACCTTATTCTCGCTCAAGACGCCATCGGCTACAGAAGCCTTATAAGTAAAAGGCTTGTCGAACTCTATCACGAAATAGTTCTTGAAGTTCTCGGGAACACCGCCGCTGTTACGGGTAGTATAACCGATAATACGATTCTGCTCCGGAAGTATCTTCACATAAGAGCCCTTGTCAAAGGCATCGACAACAATGTATGAATGATCATTTTCAGGGAAAGTGAAACGGAACAATACGGCACGGTCGGTAGGGGTGAACTCGGTAACCACATCGTGTTCGGCAAGATATACCTTATAATAATGAGGAAGTGCCACTTCGCCCTTGTGGGAGAACCAGCTTGCACGCTTCTCTTCATCAAACTCGGGTTTGCCAACCACCGGCATAATGGAGAACTGCCCGTAGTCGTTAATCCAAGGACTGGGCTGGTGTGTCTGCTTGAAACCACGGATCTTGTTCGCTGTATAGACGTATTGCCAGCCGTCACCCATCTTACCCGTCTGAGGAGTCCAGAAGTTCATACCCCAGGGACGTGCGATCGCAGGATAGGTATTACCGGTGGAAAGCTCGAAAGTAGACTGCGTGCCGACAAGAGGACTGACATACCGGGTAAAGTCTTTGGCATGCAGCCATAAAGCACTGCTCACAAAAAAAAACAATAGGATTAATTTTCGCATAATATTAGAAAGTTGTTAGTATTAAATAAATTCTTCTCGTCATATCTCGAATTTGTGCAGCCTTCCTACTTCGTTGAGGAGAGGAAAACACTGTTCCCCACAATTTTATACTCCAATGGAATGGCATTCTTTATCAGATTCAGCACAGCCCCTACACTCTCTTTTTTCTTCAGTGTACCCGAGTAAGTCTTGCTTACATCTATGTTCGGTGCCAGAATTACCCTCACCCCATACGAATTCTCCAATGTACGCGCAATGGTGTATAGGTCAGCCTTCTCAAAGACAAACTCATTATTGTGCCAGTTTTCGATTCCCGTATCCACCTGCTTCACCACCAGACGCCTAGTCATTCCGTTCAGCTCGGCTTTCTGTCCGGGGGCAAGGATAATCATACCCTCGCCATGATTACCTTTCACCTCTACTTCGCCTTTCAAAAGGGTAGCTACTGCAGACATCTTAGCCTTGTCAGACTTGAGGTTGAAAACAGTTCCCAATACTCTGACCTGCATGGCCTCACTCTGTACGACAAACGGTTTTTCCAGATTCCTCATCACCTCAAAATATCCTTCTCCTTCCAGATAAACCTTTCTTCCCTTCCCTGCAAACTCATGTGGATATTTCAGGGTAGTGTTTTTATTCAGCCAGACTTGGTTCCATCCGGCAGTTTCAGTTCCTTAATCTTATCATGAGTGGTGACAGCCAGTAATGTTTCCGGCTGGCTATAAGTCTGATAAAAAAGATAGCCGAAAGTTCCCAAAAGGAAGAAGCCCACAAATACGGCCGCATACCGCATCCACCCAACCATCCTCCGTACCTTGTATTGTTTCGTCTTCTCTTGTTCCAGCCTTTTAAACAATCGCTTTTCGGCCTTTTCTATGTCTTGTGTATTCGAAGTATCCCCCAGTCTCCCCAAGTGGTAAATCTCCTCCAGCCTGAACAATTCGCGTGCATTCTCACCCGACTCTTCCAGCCAGGCGTTCACCTCACGAAGTTCATCTTCCGTACATTCACCCATAAGGAACTTGGCCAATATCTCCTCATTCAACTTATTCATTCTTTCCTTCATTATGATAATAAAACAACGCTGCTCGCAAAAACACTTACTTTCCCGATGAAAAACAGAGCCAACATCAGGTTCAGATACCCCAGTTTATCGCGCAGTAACTTCAAAGCTTTGTACATGTGAGCCTCCACCGTACGCAATGACACTCCCATCGTATCAGCTATCTCCTTATTTTTCATATCATGCAGATAGCTGAGTTTGAATACCATCCGGCACTTGTCCGGCAATTCATTGATGGCATCGGACAGCTTCCTCCTGAGTTCGGCATCCTCTATCCGTTTCACCACATCATTGCTGTCAGGTTGATAGAACTCAACCCTCTTTTTATGGATTTCGAGCATGACAGCCTCATAGCCACTCACAATGTCCCGATGCTTCAGAACGTTCAAGGCACGGGTATACACCGCCCTATACAGAAAAGCCTGAATCTGCTCTCCCACCTTCATGGTATCTTTCCGCTTCCACAGCTCCACGAAAACATCCTGTACCACATCTTCCGCATCTTCTTCCCCCACAATGCGTGTGGCATAGAACAGCAGGTTGGTATAATACCTGCGGAAAAGGGATTTATATGTCAAGTCGAAATGTTCATTCATATGTTAGCCGGTTATCGGGGACTGTACCATGCCTGACCTGGCTTATCCCCCATTTCAAATTCGAAAACACTTCCATCCATTATCTGTTCATGCGTAATATAACTTTTGTCATAGTTCTTACCGTTGAGTTTGACAGATTGAATGTAGCAATTTTCCTTGCTCACCGCCGGCGCCAGTACCGTAAAGGTCTTTCCACCGGGCAGGTGCATCTTCATTTCCGGATATAGGGGGGTACCGATTTCATATTTTCCACCAACCGGGTCTACCGGATAAAAGCCCATCGCACTGAACACATACCAGGCGGACATCTGTCCGCAATCCTCGTTGCCGCACAAACCGGCAGGAGTGTTCTGGTAGAGTTCACGCATCACCCGGGCTGCATATTTCTGGGTTTTCCAAGGTTGATCCACAGCATTGAACAGATAGATGACGTGATGGCTAGGCTCATTTCCATGCGCATACTGGCCAATCATCCCGGTGCTGAAAATAGGCAACTCATCATCTGCAGAAGGATTGTAAGTAAACATACTGTCCAGCTTCTGGGCAAACCGTTCCTTACCTCCGGTCAAAACTATCAAACCGTCAATATCCTGCTGCACAGACCAGAAGTATTGCCAGCCGTTGCTCTCGCAGATGTGCGGAGTATAGTCGTCCGGCGAGAAGTTCCGGATAAACTCTCCCTTGTCATCACGGGGCTGCATGAAAGAACTTACCGGATTGTAGACATTCCGGTAATTACGGGAACGCTTATAAAACTCGTCCGCAACCTCCTTATCGCCCAGCTTCTCTGCCATACGGGCTATACAATAGTCATCATATGCATATTCCAGTGTTTTAGAAAGTGACCAGTTTTCCGAATTATACTGATCCGTCACATTATAAGGAACATAGCCATATTTCTTATATAACCCAATGCCACGATAGGAATCGATATTGGCAGTAGCTACACAAGCTCCAAGGCCTTTTTCGCATCGAAGTCCCCAATACCTTTCAGATAGGCATCTACAATAACCGGCACAGAGTGGTAACCTATCATCATATCTGTCTCGCCCCCCTGAAAATTCCATACGGGAAGGCGGCCGTTCTGTTCGAAGAAGGCGAGGAAGGACTTCACCATATCATTCACCCGTTCCGGCTCAATAAAAGTATAGAGAGGATGAGCCGCACGGTAAGTGTCCCACAAGGAGAAAGTACTGTAATTTGTCCAGCCCTCTACCGGTGCACTTGCTTGTCGGGACCGTAATAGGCGCCGTCCACATCACTGTAAATGGTAGGAGCAATCATCGAATGATATAAAGCTGTATAGAACTTGACTTTCTCATCGCGGTCATCGCATTTTATTTCTATCCGGGACAATTGTTCGTTCCAATCATCCTGCACAGCAGCCAGGTATTTGTCGAAATCATCATCAGGTACTTCTGCTGCCAGATTACGTGCCGCCCCTTCCATACTTACACCGGAGATGGCAGTACTGACAAGAATCTGTTCTCCTTCCTTAGTCTGAAGTCGAATCGTGCAATGACAGATGTCCCTATCCGCTTGCCTTCTTTCTCTATGGCAGCTGTATCGAGCTGCATCGCAGCAAACGGTTTGGAGAAACGTGTACGGAAGTAGAGGCGCTGGTCGCGTGCCCAACCGTCAGAGTAACGGTAACCTTGCACCGTTACCGAATCGACGGCTTCTATGTGAGAATCATTGGTAAAATCCCAATTCATGGCTTTCCGCAAATTCAGGAAAACGGCAGCATCGGCTTTTGGGAAAGTATACCGCTGAATGCCACAACGCTCGGTGGCCGTCAACTCTACATTTATATTATAATCTTTCAGACGCACCTGATAATATCCAGCGCTTGCCGACTCTTCCGAATGAGAGAACAAAGAGTGAATGCCGAGCGGAGCTTCCGCCTCCTTATAAGGCAATGTCACCGGCATAAAAGAGATGTCATACAAGTCACCAGCGCGGTTCCGGAGAGATGGGTATGGCTGAAGCCTGCAATGGTACTGTCCGGATAAAAATATCCGGAAATACGGTCCCAGCCCGGCAGTCCGTTGTCAGGACTGAGCTGCACCATGCCAAACGGCGCCTGGGCACCCGGATAGGTGTTTCCAGTAAAATCTGTACCGATAAAGGGATTCACAAACTCTGTATAAGACACACTCTTCACATCCGACACCTGCGAGGTGCATGCCAGAAAGGATGAAAAGACCACAAACAAACAACAAGATTTTATCAAATTCATAACATTATAGGGTTAACGTGTATAGTATAACAACCTAACCGGATAAAACACTTACACATCTTGTCACTTTTCTACAGAATTCATGCAAACAAAAGTAATACAAAATTCCGATTAATCCTCTTTTTTATTTTGTAAAAATATACTTTACACTATCTTTGTCACAAAAAGTCACAATGAATTACACGACCTATCTTTTCGACTTTGATTATAGCTTGCTGATTCTTCCCGCGGAATCGTCACTTGTTTCCACAACGTACTGACCCGTCACGGATATACAGAGGTGACGGATGACGACATCAAACGTACTATCGGCAAGACTCTGGAAGACTCTTTTCCATCCTCACCGGCGTGACAGATGCCGGACAACTGGCAGGATTCAAGGCAGAATACCGAAAAGAGGCCGATACGCATATGACTGTCAACACGGTGCTTTTCCTGGAAACCAAGTCCGTACTGACTGCACTGAAGGACTCCGGCGCCCGCATCGGAATCATCTCGACCAAATACCGATTCCGCATCAAGGAACTCCTCAACCAGCATTTTCCTGAAGATTTTATGGACATCATCGTGGGTGGTGAAGACGTGAAAGCCGCCAAGCCATCTCCCGAAGGGCTACTCCTTGCCATTAAGCGGCTACATGTCAGCAAAGCCGAGACCCTCTATATAGGCGACAGCACGGTAGATGCGGAAACAGCCCAAGCGGCCGGAGTAGACTTTGCTGGAGTCACCCACGGAGTAACCACTGCCAAAGAATTGGAGAAGTACCCACACCGGAAAATAATGAACACCTTGGAAGAACTGCTGGCAGTTCAGGAGGAGCATCCTTCCATATTCAAGATTGAAAATCCCATCCGGCCGGAAAATGCGCATGCCACTTCTCCCCGGAAACAGAAAAGGATAAGCGTCTGGCAAATCCTCCTTCTAGTGACACTCTTCTGGCTGGCTATTGAAGAGCTGGACATGACCGACGACAGCAACTTCTTCCCGGTTGTTTTCATACTGACATTGTGGGGTATCCTCCAAAAAAGAAGGATACTACCCAACAAAGCAAAAACTTCATCGACTCATGGTGGCACCCCTGCGCAGTAGCTTACGCGCATTTCACATCAAGCTGATACAAGGGAGAAAAACTCCTCCCGCTGGCAACGAAACCTGCACCTGCCTGAATTGTGGCACCACCTATACCGGCAACTACTGTAACCGTTGCGGACAAAGCCGTAACACTCCACGCTATCGGTTGAGCAACGCGCTTAAAAACATTGCCGGAGGCTTCTTCAATATAGATAATGGCTTTGGACGTACCCTTCTGGAACTCCTCTACCGTCCGGGATACATGATTAGAGACTTCATCGGCGGTAAGCGTGTAGAGTATTTTCGCCCGTTCCAGACACTCTTCATTCTTGCAGCCCTTTATATCATGGCTGTACAACTGGTAGACCCGGAAGCTCTGAGCAAAAAAGAAAAGACGGAAAAGACAGAGCAGACAGACAAAGAAGAAATCATTGCCGCTAAAGAGAAGCTTACCAAAAAGATGGAGAAAACCTATAGCAAAGAGGAAAAGCGAGCCCTCGCCATCACTATAAAAAGCCTGGAGAAAAGCTTGAACAAACTGGAAGAGAAGAACGACTCCACTTCTGCCACACAGGTATCCGAACAGAACAGCGATGATGGCGACCTCATCGATGAATTTGTAAACGACACCTCGGAAGTGGGAGACAGACTGGAAAAAGTCTTCCAGAACTCTCCTTTCCTAATGAAAGTATGGAATCTGATGAAGAGCTGGGGACACGGAAACAAGGCATTCCGCATCATTGCCACACTGCCTTTGTTTGCACTTGCCACCCAACTTGCCTTCGACGCCGGAAATATAAGTTAAACTACAATACCACGGAGCATGTGTTCATACAAGCCTACATAGCTTGCCAGATACTCCTGCTGAGCATCATCGTGCTGCCTTTCAACGGGTACGCAAAGGTAGACGATTTGTATGAGCTGCCTTTATGGCTTATTTTCGTCCTATTCTGTTGGGATTACAAACAATTGTACCGCTGCACCTGGTGGAGAAGCTTTTGGCGCACTATCCTCATGCTGACTTACAGTCTTGTGCTACTCGTCATATTCGCGTGTCTTGTAATGGCGCTGATGCTGGCCGGTATCTATGTTCTGAAATTCATTTTGTAACAGAAACCATCCCTACACGGACTGTTTCTCCTTGATGAAACAGTTTTTCTCCAATAATCTAAAAGTACAATCTGCATTAAAAGAACAAAAAAGCAAAAGAACATTTGTCCATTTAGAATAAAAAGAGTACTTTTGTGCCCGATTATTCCGCACCGGGTTCGACCAAGTGCTTTCTAAGTGATTAGAGACCACCCGACGGAGCTAACTTATACATTATATATAAGAAATGTACGCAATTGTAGAAATCAACGGTCAGCAATTCAAAGCAGAAGCTGGCAAAAAGCTGTTTGTACACCACATCCAGAATGCAGAAAACGGTGCAACAGTAGAGTTTGACAAGGTTCTTTTGGTAGACAAAGACGGCAACATCACCGTAGGTGCTCCCACAGTAGAGGGTGCAAAGGTTGTTTGCCAGGTCGTATCAAACATGGTAAAAGGCGATAAAGTTCTTGTTTTCCACAAGAAAAGAAGAAAAGGTTATCGTAAGTTGAACGGTCACCGTCAACAATTCACAGAGTTAACAATTACAGAAGTAGTAGCTTAATCAATTAAAACAGTAAGAAGAAATGGCACATAAAAAAGGTGTCGGTAGTTCTAAGAACGGCCGCGAATCACAGAGCAAGAGATTAGGCGTTAAGATATTTGGTGGCGAAGCTTGCAAAGCAGGTAACATCATCGTTCGTCAAAGAGGTACTGAATTCCACCCGGGTAATAACATCGGTATGGGAAAAGACCACACTCTTTTCGCTTTAGTAGACGGAACTGTACAGTTCAAAGTGGGCAAGGAAGACAGACGTTCAGTTTCTGTTATCCCTGCAGAAAATGCAGAAGCATAAGTTTCCGAACAAGAAATAAGGAAAAGGGATGCAATCCGAATAGGTTGCATCCCTTTCTTTTATGTCAAAAGCAACACTTTATTTGTTTTTTCCATATCTTTGCACTCACAAAACCGAATAACATAAAAACAAGTATAAGATATGCTTACCATCAAACAAATTACAGAAAACACCGACGCGGTTCTCCGCGGACTGGAAAAGAAGCACTTCAAGAATGCAAAAGAAACCATTGCACAAGTGCTGGACTTCAATGACAAAAGAAAAGCCAATCAAACCATCCTAGATAAAAACCTGGCAGAAGCCAACTCACTCTCCAAATCCATCGGACAACTGATGAAGGAGGGCAAGAAAGAAGAAGCAGAAGCCGCCAAAAGCCGCGTGGCCGAGCTGAAAGAAGTCAACAAGGACTTGCAAGCCAATATGGACCAGGCTGCCAACGATTTGCAGACTTTGCTTTATACCATCCCCAACGTTCCCTACGACAGCGTGCCTGAAGGCGTAGTGCCGACGACAATGTAGTAGAGAAAATAGGTGGTATGGAAACCGAGCTGCCCAAAGACGCCCTGCCCCACTGGAACTGGCCAAGAAATATGACTTGATAGACTTTGACCTGGGTGTCAAGATTACCGGTGCCGGCTTCCCCGTATACAAAGGCAAAGGCGCACAACTGCAACGCGCACTCATCAACTTCTTCCTGGACGAAGCACGCAAATCCGGCTATACGGAAATAATGCCGCCCACAGTGGTGAACGCCGCTTCCGGCTACGGCACGGGACAGCTGCCTGACAAGGAAGGGCAAATGTATCATTGCGAAGTGGACGACCTCTACTTGATTCCTACCGCCGAAGTCCCCGTAACCAACATCTACCGTGATGTGATTCTGGACGAAAAGCAGTTGCCCATCAAGAACTGTGCATACACACAATGTTTCCGCCGTGAAGCCGGTTCATACGGGAAAGACGTACGTGGCTTGAACCGCCTGCACGAATTCTCCAAAGTGGAACTGGTACGCATCGACAAACCGGAACACAGCAAACAATCCCACCAGGAGATGTTGGACCACGTGGAAGGTTTGCTTCAAAAGCTGGAACTCCCCTACCGCATCCTGCGCCTTTGCGGTGGCGATATGAGCTTCACGGCTGCCCTCTGTTTTGACTTTGAGGTGTATTCCGAAGCACAGAAACGCTGGCTGGAAGTAAGTTCCGTCTCTAATTTTGACACTTATCAAGCCAACCGTCTGAAATGCCGCTACCGTACGGCAGAAAAGAAAACAGAGCTTTGCCATACGCTGAACGGTTCCGCACTCGCTCTGCCACGCATCGTTGCCGCCTTGCTGGAAAACAACCAGACTCCAGAAGGAATCCGCATACCAAAGGCATTGGTTCCGTATACGGGATTTGAAATAATAGACTAAGGCCATAATAGTCACGTGCAGCAATACGCCTTTGACACTTTCTTTCGGGCACGAATTACATGAATTTCACAGTTGCGGTTAGCAAAAAACGTGAAATCCATGTAATTCGTGCCCGGAGTTTTATCATGACAAGCTTCTCCTGCGCAACTACAAAGTATTCTTCAAAATACGTGCAAACACCTCCTCGCGGAAATTACGTGCCACCGGAACAGTATGCCTCCCAACTATAATCCGATTGCCATCTATCATCTCAATCTTTTCCAAATTTATCAGATATGATTTATGGACTTGCTGAAATACTCCACCAGGAAGAGCCTCTATCATACGCTTCATGGTAGAACGTACAAGCAGCTTTGTGCTTTCCGTATAAATACAGACGTAATTTTCCAGCCCCTCCACCACCAGAATATCCTTAAACAACACCTTATGCATCTGACGGTCTGAACGGACAAATATAAAATTATTAGCTTCATCCGGCCATTTCTCCTGCTGCAAAAGACCATGTACTTTATTCACCGCTTTCAGGAACCGGTCAAACGAAATCGGTTTCAACAGATAGTCCGTAACATCAAGTTCATAACCTTTCAATGCATACTGCTCATAAGCGGAAGTGATAATCACATGAGGCGGATGGGCAAGAGATGCCAAGAGTTCAAGCCCCGAAAGATAAGGCATTTCAATATCCAGAAACAACAAGTCCGGCTGCTCAGTCTGCAAAAGAGTGTTCAACTGCATAGTATCTTCACATACACCCATTAAAGAAAGGAAATCCACCTTTTCCACATAGCGTTGCAATCCTTCACATGCAGTAGGCTCGTCATCGGTTATTACACATTTTACCTGTTTCATCCTATAATTCTATCACAAGTTTTACTCTAAACAAAGTATCTCCTCTATTTATGTCCAGCGTATGACGCTCCGGATATAGCAGCTCCAGCCTGCGCCTCAGATTTTCTATGCCGATTCCATGTTTTCCTTTCTGGTGCACTAATGGTTCCGGTATAGAATTTTCAATACTAAAACACAACTTGCCTTCTTTCAGACACATATCCATAGCTATAAAATAGTTCCCTCCCACATATTTGAAAGCATTCTCCACCAACGGTACAAACAACAATGGATAAATCTCAACCTGCGCCTCCATTTCATCGAAATGCACCTGCAACTGCAGCCGCTTCGTAGCACGAAGTTTACATAGGCTGATGTATTGTTTCAGATATTCCACTTCCACACGGACTTGCACTTTCTCCCCATCATTGTATAATTGGTAACGAAGCAAATCGGACAATTGCTCAAGAGTATGCCGCGGAGCCTCATTATTCTCATCTATCTGAAAATAAACCGTATTGAGTACATTAAAAAGAAAGTGTGGATGATATTGCGCTTTAAGGAATTTCAGTTCTGTCTGGAGCTGGTCATTTTTTATCTTCTCCAACTGCAGGCGTTGAGCTTCATTTTCCTTCTGTATCATCTGATTACGCAAGAATATATAAAAGAAGCCGCCAAGCAACATACTGACTATGGCCGGAACAGGCACATCGTATAAATCAAGACTTACCCCCATCAAAAAGCGGATGACCCACATCGTCAGAAGACACCAGACGGGAACCGTCAGGACAACTACCCCGTATTCCTGCCACCATACCAACTTCCGCTTCCGGCACAAACGAAGCCAATACTTCAATAGAAAAAAGATAGGATAAGACATGAAGAGTACCACAAGCATATCCTTCAGCATGAAATTCCACTCATTACTTTCCCAATAGTATTCATGTTTCGGAATATCATTCGCCACACGAATACACAGAAAAAGAATCACGGCAAATAATGCCGGCACCAGCCACTTGTTCCACAGTCTGCCCATAACAGTTACAAATTTACTCTTTTTGTTTCATCTATTTCTTTTTTCCTTCTGCTTTCTTTTGTCTCGCTGCCTTTTTGAAAACGCCAGGCGAAAGCAATACCCAGCACACGTTTGTTGTGCCGTTCGTCAACAAACGCCTGCACACCGGGAGATTGAATATCTACTTTTTGATAATTGGTGTTGAATACATCCTTGGCAAACAAGGTAACGGTGCATCTGTTACGGAACATCTTCTTTTGGATGCCGACATTCACTTCCAGCGCCGGATGTACTGTGGCTTGTCCGTAGGCCATTCGTCCATTATAATTTGCCGAAAGTTCGGCCGACCATACGGAAGTGAAAGCAAACTGGTTCATGCAGCCGAATATCGGGGTAAACATACGGTTTTTCATTTTCTGCCCTTGCTCCGTCCAACCATAATTATTATAAATACCGATAGCGGTCAGATTCACCTTCCAAAAAGAAACAGGTGAGAGGTTGGCGGCATGTACACGCATACCCGTCTGTACATAGGAAGACAGATTCTGGGGCATTACATAGATACGCCGCCCCTCCTGTTCGCGATAGCTCTTCATGATAGCATCATCTGTATGCGAGAAAAAGAGCACTGTCTGAAACCAGTCACGATACACATACCCCAACTCTATATTATCAGAGAAAGAAGGATGCAGCTTCGTATTTCCCCCTTCATGGGTATAGTCATCAAATATATAGGTAAAAGGATTCAAATCACCATAATTGGGGCGGGTAATACGCCTGCCATACGAAAGCTGAAACAGATGTTCCGAAGTCAAACCGTATTGCAAAGCAATAGTAGGAAACAAATGGAAGTAATTCGTTGTAAACGAAGAGTCTTTCTGTTGTGTATTTCCTCCAAAATCCCCGTGTACATGGGTATGTTCCAACCTTAGACCCGCTGAGATTTTCAAGCGGTCTTTCTCATAGCCGACTTGTAGATAAGAGGCATTGATATTCTCATCATATACGAATCGGGAACCAAGTGCCCCGTCCGGCAGCCAGCCGGAAACCGACGGACGCATATAACCTGCCGTATTGTCTATCGTAACAAATGAGGTTTTGACTCCGGCCTGTAACTTCCAAACCTCACTCAATGGATAAACCGCATCTATCTGTCCGACATATAAGTCGGTATTTCCCTTCATATCCCTTTCAATGTATCGGGCTTAAAACTATCCATCAACTGGTTTCCAACACGGTAGTAATGGAAATAATCAAAAGAAGCGCTGAGTTCTCCCCCTTCTCTTTTCAGCTTGTGCACCATACTGGTTCCGGCAGAAACATTATTCCGGTTTTGCTCCGCATGGCTGTAAGTATTTCCCGCAACTCCGGTTTCTCGGATTTCCGTAAACATGCCTGCATTTTCCTTTGCCGGGAAAAGTTTCCACCCAATGAGACTCCCCAAACTGTCCGCTCATTGAGATAATAATCACATCCGGTACGAAAATAGTGCGAATAATTCCTACGCTTCCGGTAAGAGTCCTGCATCATCCTTCCTCCATCCCGTTCGAACGCACGGTCGATAAACAAGTCTATGACATCCTTCCCCTGATAATACGAATAGTTCAAATAAAGATTGAACTTATTCTCCCGGATATTCATGAGCACCTCCATAACCGCTACCCGTCCGTCCAAGACTGCCATTGCCGTTCAAGGCCAGATTCACACCGCGCAGTCTGATTTTTCTTGTACGGATATCAATCAACCCGGAGCTTCCCGCCGCATCGTGGCGTGCGGAAGGCTGGGTTATCAAGTCTATCTTATCAGCATTAGTTGCAGGAGTAGATTTCAACAGACTCATCAATTCATCTCCCGAAAGATAAGTAGGCTTGCCATCCATCAGAATCGTCGCACCGCTTTGTCCGTTCAGCAAGATATTACCATTGGAATCTATCACGACTCCCGGCAGGGAAGCAAGAACATCATAAAGACTTCCCGTACTTTGAGTGACTGACGCATCCATCCGGTAACTTGTTTTACCGGCAGATATTTCTACCAACGGGAGTTTAGCAGTTACCATAATTTCTTCCAAACGCTGGTCGGCAATCGTATCCTGCTGCGACCAAACCACCAAAGGCATACTCAATAAAATTGCCCCTAAAAAAACATTTCGATACATACTCTTCCTCATTTTTTATTTCAAAAGTAGGCAGGCTGTAGAAAGTGAACAAATTATAGTGACAAAGGAATGTTATCCAGTGACAACATGCAGTTTTACCCTATTCTTCTTTTGATATTACCAAATAACCCCTATCTTTGCAAAATCTATCAATCTGACAGTAATTGCGTAATTACACCAACAAAATTATTAGAATAATGAATAAAATCATTAGCAAAGAACAACTTTCATGAAAAGTCTTTAAAGTTAG
>ENA-OQCS01000407-OQCS01000407.1-human-gut-metagenome-genome-assembly--contig:-NODE-407-length-23948-cov-1.724949_pt1 | contig 23948 bp, 33 predicted proteins | sample MGYA00242757_ERZ504575 | MGnify/ENA primary metagenome ERZ504575 (study PRJEB26092, sample SAMD00036297) | human gut metagenome | host: Homo sapiens | study: EMG produced TPA metagenomics assembly of... | reverse complement strand
GTCCCCGTCCTCCAGCCCGCGGAAGGAGTCCCGCTCATAGGAGAGGAACACCGCGGGGCGCAGGGCCTGATAAAAGCCGGCGGCGTAGGCCAGCTCCTGGCCGATCTGGCTGTCCGGCCAGGGGGCGCGGCCCGCCACACACTCCAGAGCCTGGTCCTGGGCCATGGAGATGCGGCGCTTATATACCACCGAGCGAAACTTTTTCTTCAGCTCCACAAACACCGGTCCCCGGCCTGCGCCCGGCCGTAGCTGCGCACCCGCAGCTTCTCCTTGTAAACGGGCTTTTCCAGGCTGCGGGCGGATGAGCCGGAAGTCGGGGGTGTCCAGGTAGAGGTTGCGGATGGAGCTGTGCTGAACTGGTCGGGCTCCATGTGGGGCTCCATGGCGGCCAGAATGCCCTGCTGCTGCCCCGTGGTCATGAGATATTTCAATTCATAGCGTTGAAACGTAGATTGTGCCATATTGTGCCTCCTTGTGGTTGGATGGTAGGGCCAGTATAGGGGGGAAACCCTAACTGAACTTAAAAAGAAACGAAATTTTCTTCCTGACATTTTCCGCCCCGGGTGATATTCTTTTAATTAGAGTTAAGGCCGGAGCGGTATGCTGGTGCCATGATCAGGAAAGAGAGGCGCGTATCATGCGTATTTTGCTGGCAGAGGACGAGCGCTCCCTGTCACGGGCCGTGGTGGCCCTGCTGGAGAAGAACAATTATTCCGCCGACGCGGTGTACGATGGGGAGGAGGCCCTGGCCTACCTGGAGGGGGGCAACTACGACGGGTGATCCTGGACATCATGATGCCCAAAATGGACGGCTGGCAGGTCTGCCGCGAAATCCGCCAGAACTCCAAAGTCCCGATCATCATGCTCACCGCCAAAAGCAAGAACGCGATGAACTCCTCGGCTTTGAGCTCGGCGTAGACGAATACATCTCAAAACCATTCTCCCCCGAAAATCCTCGTCGCCCGCGTCGAAGCCATCCTGCGCCGCAGTGGCAAAACCGGCGAAGACGACGTATTAGAAGCCGGCGGCATCCGCATCGACAAAGCCGCCCACATGGCATCCATTGACGGAAAACCAATGGAGTTAAGCTATAAAGAATTCGAACTCCTCACCTACTTCCTCGAAAACCAGGGAATCGCCCTCTCCAGAGAAAAAATCCTGAACAACGTCTGGAACTACGACTACTACGGCGACGCACGCACCATCGACACCCACGTCAAAAAACTCCGCAGCAAAATGGGCGACAAAGGCGATTTAATCAAGACCATCTGGGGCATGGGCTATAAATTCGAGGCGGACGAATCATGAACGGAACAGAAAAACAAAATGAGACTTCCATGGAGATACCTGCAGAAGATTCCCGTGTGACAATGGGAAACCAGACGGAGAAAAAGCACCGGTTTCACTTGAAAATGCCACAAAAGGAAGAAAACACTCCGTCAAAAAACGAATTGCCTACACTTTTATTGCGACCATGGCGGCTACCCTGCTTATCATCGGCCTGATCAATTACTTCTTTCTCGGGTCCTTTTATATCCGGGATAAAGAACACATTCTGGCAGAGAGCTTTCAGAAACTGAATGCGACAGGCGGAGACAGCGACAATATCCCTGATACCTTCGAGCAGTTCTGCGCTACCAACAACCTGAAAGTCATTATTACCGGACCGGAGCTCAGCAGCTTCGTCTATTCCAACGCAACCGACCGCCAGAGCCTCCAGACCTGATCTTCGGCTGATCAGCGGAAACGAGCAGGCAAATACCAAAGTCGTTGACAGCAAAGACAACTATCAGATCCAGAAATTCTACGACAGCCACGCCGATGCCGAGTATCTGCAGATCATCGGCTGGTTTGACAATGGAAATTGCTACTTTGCAAGATGCCCGCTGGAGAGCATCACGGATGCGGTCGGCCTTTCCAACCAGTTTTACCTCTTTATCGGCATTCCGATCATCATCATCGGTGCCATTGTGATCTGGATCATCACCCGCCAGATCGTCCGTCCGGTGCAGGAGCTGACCGAAATTTCGAAAAAAATGGCAGCCCTTGACTTCGATGCCCGCTACGTGAGCGGCGGAAAAGACGAGATCGGCGAGCTTGGAAACAACTTCAATGTCATGTCCGAACAGCTTGAGCAGGCGATTTCCGAGCTGAAAAGTGCGAACGTTGAGCTGCAGAAAGATATTGACAAAAAAACGCAGATTGATGAAATGCGCCGCGAGTTCCTCTCAAATGTCACACATGAGCTGAAAACCCCGATCGCTCTGATTCAGGGTTATGCGGAAGGCCTGAAAGACAACATCAACGACGATGAGGAAAGCCGCGAGTTCTACTGTGATGTCATCATCGACGAGGCGGCAAAGATGAACGAGATGGTCAAAAAACTCCTGAACCTGAACCAACTCGAGTTCGGTGAGGATCAGGTCAATATGGAACGGTTCGATCTGAACGCCGTGATCAGAGGCGTGCTGCAGTCCTCCGACATCCTGATCCGCCAGAAAGAGGCAAAAGTGCTCTTTACCGGCGGCGACCCGCTCTATGTCTGGGGCGATGAATTCAAAGTCGAGGAGGTTATCACCAACTATCTGACGAATGCCCTAAACCATCTGGACTACGACCACACGATTGAGATCACCTGCAAAAAGAAGGGAATGTCGTAAAGACAACCGTTTCAATACCGGGGACCCGATCCCGGAGGAGGATCTCGACAAGGTATGGGTGAAATTCTTCAAGGTGGACAAAGCGAGAACAAGGGAATACGGCGGAAGCGGCATCGGCCTTTCCATCGTAAAAGCCATTATGGATTCCTTCCAGCAGCAGTGCGGCTGCCAGAATTACGACAACGGTGTGGCATTCTGGTTCACACTGGAGGCAGATGGAAAAACGGAAGAAGCATGATTGCAAAAAGCGTGCCAGAAAAAGGAAATACAGCCTTTTCCTGGTGCGCTTTTCTTGCATAAAGGAAAAAGATGGTGTAGAATAATAGCACAAACGGTCAAAAAGAGAGGGAGAGAAGAGATGGCGGATTCCAACAGTACAAAGAGTGCGCTTGCAGATGCAATGAAAAAATTGATGGTACGCAAGTCTTTTTGCAAAAATCAGTATTTCAGATCTCTGCGAGGAATGCGGTCTGAACCGGAAAAGCTTTTATTATCATTTTAAAGATAAATACGATCTGGTAAACTGGATCTTTTATGTGGACTTCTGACAAACATGGGCGGAAAGAACTTGAGAATGAATGGGATGTGCTGGTGGCGGTCTGCAATATTTTCTATCAGAATAAAGCATTTTACCAGAGTGCCCTGAGGATCGAAGCAGAACAGTTTTAAGGATTACTTTTACGAGATGCTCGAGCCGGTCATGGCGTTTTTTGTACAGGATCTCTTTCAGGTACAGAATCAGAAACTGTTTGTAACGTTCTTCTGTGATGCCTTCCTGACCGCAGTTCTGCGCTGGTTTTCCATGGAAAGCGAGCTGGAACCGGAAACGTTTGTCGAAGAACTGAAAGAAGTGATATATAGATCATCAGAAAAATAGCAGCCAAAGCGGAACCAAAGAAATAAAATTCCGCTTTGGCTGTACTTTTATGCATCTGCGAGCAGTTCACGGTAAAATATATTCCGAAGAGACAACTCTTCAAAGGAAACGGTGGGCGTATCGAGTGTGCGGGCCATGTGATCCGGCAGAAGCAGCAGATACGCCGGATGGGCGGTGATAATCTGCTCAATTTTGCGGGAGCTTCCTGCACTTCGATCGGGAAGAATGGCTGTATGGGGGTGAAGCGGTACTGTTGAACAACATCGGAAACAGCCCGGATACTTTCTTTTGAGCACGAATCATCTGCGACCAGAAAGAAAAAGACACTCTGTTCCATCTGGGAATACAGGTGGTCAAAAGAGAGCAGATAAGCGGCAGCATCTGCATCCTGATAGACTTTGTGCATACCGAACAGCGTTTTCTGATGGCGCAGGGCTTTTGCCATGGAAGCCGTTGAGGGGGCATCAATTGGAAGAGAAACCATCAGGTTCGGGCAGGATAAAAGCAGTTTCTGCTGTTTTTCGGTAAGCGGCGTATCGGAAAGAAACCAGAGAAACGCGCATTCCGGATGCGACTGGATGACGGCAAGGTAGGATTCCATATCCTCATGATGATCCATGGAGCGGAGCTGATAAGAGTAGATGCCGTATGTCAGACCGGTTCTGACCACGGATGCAAAAAACGAGGAATCGTAAGTGTCCGGGATGCGGCTGTCGAGACGGATCTTGACAACCCAGGGAACAGCAAAGGAAAGTTCTTTCTGCTTCTGGCGCAGAATCTGCGCACCGTAGGTAAAACTGTTGTAGCCGATGTTGATGCCGAACTGACGAAGCGCTTCCGGATCGTTGCTGCGCAGCAGAAGTCGATCGCCTGATAATACGGGCTTTCATCGTTGCGCAGAAGATCCTGAAAAATGGCAAAAATCTGATTCTGAAAGCGGCCGCGGGAAACTGGCGGCCAAGATCGCAGAGCTTGCGGACGCTGCGTTTCGGATCTGCGTCCATCTCCACCATCGCGCGTGCAACTGTTGTGTCGATCAGTGCGCGGGTGATGTCCTGTGAATTCATAATGTGTTCCTCCGATCAAGTAAAATAAGCTGTTTTTATCATAGCAAAAAGAACACGGTAAAAACAGGGACAAAGAACAGGAATTGTCTAAAAACTCCATTCCTTAAGGAAAATTTACCAGATCTTCAGAAGAAATTTCTTTTTCTTTTGTGGAAAAAAAAGTGGTAAAATAAGTTAGATGGTACAAACTATCGATTCTGCCGCGCCAAAAACGCGGCGGAACCATCCGAAACAATTCCAGAAAAATAGGAAAAACGAAATGGTTTTCGAACATGGAAGATAAAAGGAGCGTTTTGCATGAAATTTGATATGCACTGCCACACAAAAGAGGGTTCGATGGATGGAAAAGTCATGATTGAGGAGTACATCCGAACACTGAAACGAAAAGGATTTGGAGGAATGTTGGTATCCGACCACGATTCCTATGACGGATACCGCGAGTGGAAGAATGCCATCAAGGGAAGAGCACACCAGGATTTTGTGGTATTAAAAGGTGTTGAGTACGATACGTGCGACTGCGGCCACATTCTTGTGATTATGCCGTTCGGCGTAAAATTAAAAATTCTGGAGCTGCGCGCCTGCCGGGATCGATCCTTGTCAAGATCGTCCATGCGTACGGCGGAATTTTAGGACCGGCGCATCCGTACGGCGAAAAATTTATGAGCATGATCAGCACGAATGAACGGAAGAAAAAGTATCAGCAGCGGATTGCCCAGCTTCTCCCGCAGTTCGATTTTGTTGAAATTTCAATGCGTGTGAGAGCGCGGGGACGAACGCAAAAGCGAAACGGCTGGCGGAGAAATTCAATAAGCCCGGCTTTGGCGGAAGCGATGCGCACCGGCTGGACTGCATCGGAAAAGCGTATACCGAGCTGCCGGATACTATCAGAAGTGAGATGATCTGATCGCTACGTAAAAACGTGCCCGCAGATCGAATGCGGCGGCGAACATTACAACGGAACGACGAAAGACCGGATCGGCCGCCTGAACATGGTGCTTGTGGATTCGTTCTATTTCTACAACAAACTTGCAAATGGCTGGCGCTGGCGGAAGCGGAGACGTGAGCTGTTTGATATCATAGAGAAAAAACTCTGATGAATGCCTGGCAAAAAAACGTGCCGGAAACGTTTCGTTCGGCACGCTTTTTCCTGCCCTGTATTTGAATCGAAAAAGAGAGGAAACATACGTATGCTTGCAATATTTCTTGCGCCGGTCTACATACTGGCAAATGTATTTACCGCCTACTGGCTGCTGCGGTGGATGAAGGAGGTGCATCCTTTGTTCCGCCATCCGGCCGTGCTGGGTGTCATTTTGGTGCTGTATGCATTTTTTGCACTTTCCCTGCTGACGAGCTTTCTGATCAAAAGAGATCCCGTTCACCGGATTTTAAAGGTCATCAGCAACTGCTGGCTTGGCATGTATCTGTATTTTCTTGGCTTCACCGCGATTCTGGTGCTGCTGCGCTTCATTTTTGCGCATACGGCACTGACGAAAACTTGGCTGTATTCTCCGATGGGATTGAAAGCGGTCGGCTTGGCGCGATCCTTTTTGTGATGGGAATGTGCATCTACGGAATGGTGCATGCAGTCCATATTTACACGACACGATATGAGGTTCCATCGAAAAAGGATGCACATCTGAAAATTGCTCTCGTCGCAGATCTTCATCTGGGGTACAGCATCGGCAGTCATCAGATGGAAGAGATGGTGGAAAAAATTAATGCTGAGGAGCCGGATGTCGTTGTGATTGCCGGGGATATTTTTGATAATGAGTACGATGCCATCTATGAGCCGGACCGCGTGGCGGATCTTCTGGCGGGCTTAAAGAGCCGGTACGGCACGTACGCCTGCTACGGCAACCACGATCTCGATGAGAAGATTCTCGCGGGCTTTACGTTTGAGACGAAGGAGGAGCGCATCGCCGACCGCCGGTTCGGTGAGTTTCTGGACCGCGCGAAGATTCATCTGCTGGAGGATGATGTGGTCTGTATCGATGATGCCTTTTATCTGGCGGGCCGAAAAGATCCCGACCGGATCCGCAAAACGCAGGAGACACGCGACACGCCGTCCGAACTGCTTACCGGACTGGACCAGTCGCTTCCAGTTTTTGTGATTGACCACCAGCCGTCGGAGCTGACCGAGCTGGCAGAGGCAGGCGCAGACCTTGATCTTGGCGGCCATACGCACGACGGACAGCTCTTCCCAGGCAATATCCTTACCGGCCTGATGTGGGAGAATGCCTGCGGGATGAAGAAAGTCGGAGACATGTACAGCATCGTCACATCCGGCGTGGGTCTCTGGGGGACCGCCGATGCGGATCGGGACGAAAGCGGAAGTGGTGATCATCGATTACGGAAAATAAGGGTTGACAAAACCGGAACGCAGAATTATAATACAACAAAACTACGAAACAGAGGTTATCAACGATGAACGAGATGCACAGCGTACAGATGCACAGGGACGACGATTGATAGCGCTTGTATCAAAGTGAAGACTACTATACTTCACAGGTACAGGCGCTGATTGTGTTGTACCTGTGTGGAAGATAAGGCAAAGGGAAACCACACCGGGAGAAAAAGAAATACCCCGTGTGGTTTTTCTTTGCCATTTTTATCCATGCGGGAATGACTTGAAATTTACATCAGAGAAGGGTTGTGATCGTATGGGACATACAGATTATGTCCATATGGATTTTCTGCTGATTTTGCGGCGATAAAGAAAAATCAGAACAGAAAGGCAGAAAAGACTATGAAGACAGAAATGAATACCGTAAAAGTAAGAAAAACAGAGGAACTCGAAGCAGAGCAGTTAGGAGCACACATCGGCGAAATCGTGCGGCTGCATGGAAGCATTTACAAAATCCGAAAATGAGCTCATTTGCATTTGTGCTGCTTCGGACGAAACGGCAGATGGTACAGTGTGTGTACGAGCCGGCGTATGCCCGGTTTGCATTGGAGGAATTAAAAGAAGAGGCGTGTGTCCGGTTTACCGCGGAGGTGATCCGTGAAGAGCGTTCCAGAAGCGGGTATGACCTGCATCTGTTAGAAGTGGAAATCCTCTCCGAGCCGGAAGAAGTACCGCCGGTTGTCATCAACCAGAAGCGGGTCAATACTTCGATTGAGAACCTGCTGGACTATCGCCCAATTACGCTGCGCAACGAAAAAGAGCGCGCGATTTCCAGATCCAGGCAAAGATCTGCCAGGCGTTCCGCGAATTTCTGGACAGCCATCACTTCACCGAAATCCATACGCCAAAAATCGCAGCGGCAGGAGCCGAGGGCGGAGCTAATATCTTCTCCCTGTCGTATTTCGGCGAACAGGCATATCTGGCGCAGAGCCCGCAGTTTTACAAGCAGATGATGGTCGGCGTCTTCGAGCGTGTCTACGAGATCGCACCGGTCTTCCGGGCGGAGAAGCACGACACGGCGCGTCATCTGAACGAATATACAAGCGTGGACTTTGAGATGGGTTATATCGAGAATTTTGAGGACATCATGGCGATGGAGCAGGAAATGCTGCGGTACACATTTGGACGGCTGCAGGAGACATGCGGAGCGGAGCTTTCGCTTTTAAAAGCAGAGGTGCCGGTGATCACGGAGATTCCGAGAATCCGTTTTTCCGAGGCGAAAGAGCTGGTGAGCCGCGTATACAAAAGAGCCTTTTCGGAGAAACTGGACTTTGAACCGGAGGAGGAAAAACTACTGTGCGGATACGTGAAGAAAACGACAGGCAGTGACTTCGTATTTGTGACACATTATCCAAGCGCCAAGCGCCCGTTCTACGCGATGGACAGCAGAGAAAACCCGGCAGTGACGGAAAGTTTTGACCTTCTCTTCCGCGGCCTTGAAGTGACGACCGGCGGCCAGCGCATCCACAATTACCGGGAGCAGGTGGAAAAGATCGAAAGCCGCGGCATGCATGTTGAAGCGTTTGAGAGCTATCTAATGATGCACCGCTGCGGCATGCCCCCGCACGGCGGCCTCGGTCTTGGGCTGGAGCGGTTTACGGCACGGCTTCTCGGATTTGAAAATGTGCGGAACGCATCCCTGTTTCCAAGAGACATTCACCGTCTGATTCCGTAAACCAGAAGAGTGTAAAAACTCCGGCGAAGCCGTGGCGCAGATCCACGGGCTTAGCCGGAGTTTCATAAGATTCCCTCCCATTTGAAAGAGAGCGTAACCGTTTGGATATTTCTATTATACATCAGGGGAGTGAAAATGACAAATTGTTTATTGCAGACAGGATTGCTGTATAAAAGTCAGAATTTTTGCAGAAATGAGCCTTGTAAAGCGTCCGAAAATAGGCTATACTAAACAAGGTTTGGCTGCCGGCAGAATCTGGCAGTATCGGCAAATATTGGAAAAAAGAAAGACGGGAGTTTCCCGGTTTGAGGATAGGAAAATATGAAATTATATGACATTTCCGGAGAGCAGTTTTCCGCAATGGACGCGCCGCGTCATCTGATGACGGAGGAAGGAACGGCGCAGACGACGCTCGACCGGTCACTTGGCATCTGTCAGGTGGCGGAGCTTGAGGGAAAAGTGACAAGAGAAGTGCTCGAGGAGGTCATGGAAGAAGACTGTGAACGTCTCCTGATCCGCGGCGATGCGCAGATTACACGCGATGGGGCAGATTACCTGGCAGAGAAAAAACTGGTGCTGCTCGGTGTGGAGCAGGAAACCGTCGGAAATGAGACATCAGGGAATGATGTTCATCAGCAGTTACTGAAAAAAGGCACGGTGATTGTTGAAAATCTGAATCTGGAGAAAGTGACCTCGGGTCATTATTTTCTCGTGGCTGCGCCGATCCAAAAGAAACACCAATACGGCGGCCCGATCCGTGCGGTTCTGATCGAAAATTAGGAAATGCCCTGTGTGAATCCGAAAATGCAATGTGAAACATAACAGAAAGAGAAAAACAGGAAAAAGTGTTCCCTCGTGGGACACTTTTTTTTGATATGTCCAAAACGAGGGAATTTTGGGTTGTATTTTCCAAATATGGAGAATATAATGGGAAAAAGCCAGGATGTGGTATTCAAAACCAGATCAATTCCGGGCGAAAATATTAAACTATTACAAAGGAGATCGTGAACAATGGATGCAAAAATGAAAGTAGAAAGAGCCGCTGCAGGCGCTGCGATCGATGGTGTTTTAAAATATGTGAACCACGGAGATGACAGAACAAAAGCACTGCTGAATCTGACGGATTTTGTACAGAAATTTACCGGAAATATGTTTGCGGAGAAAACGTTCGACAATATCCGCACCATGCTGCAGAATCCGGACAACAAATGGGTACAGTACGTCAACCGCGGACTGGACGAGCTGGATCCGCAGGTGATCAAAATGACTGCTTTGAACCTGGGATTCCAGGCAGCTTTCGTCGGAACGAAACAGATCCGTATGAACCGTGAAAAATACAACTGCAACATCCCATGGACGATGCTGATGGACCGACAAGTGCCTGTAACCTGCACTGCACCGGATGCTGGGCAGCAGAATACGGCCACAAGCTGAATCTTTCCTATGAGAAACTTCTGATATCATAAGCCAGGGAAAAGAGCTGGGAACCTACTTCTACATGTTCACCGGCGGCGAACCGCTTGTGCGCAAAAAAGACATCCTGCGTCTGGCAGAAGAGCATCATGACTGTGAATTCCACTGCTTCACCAATGGAACCCTGATCGACGAGGAGTTCTGTGAGGCGGTTCAGAAGCTCGGCAATATCTCCTTCTCCCTGTCTCTGGAAGGCTTCGAGGAGGTCAACGACGGACGCCGCGGCGAGGGTATTTTCGATAAGTTCTGGCAGCCATGGATCTGATGAAAAAACACGGTCTGCTTTTTGGTACTTCCATCTGCTACACAAGAGCAAACCTCGAGACCGTTACAAGTGACGAGTTCCTGGATCTTTTGATCGAGCACGGATGCCGTTACAGCTGGTATTTCCACTTCATGCCGGTCGGCATGGACGCTGCACCGGAGCTGATGCCGACGGTTGAGCAGAGAAAATATATCTATCACAGACTGCGTGAGATCCGTTCCGATAAGAGCGACAAACAGATCTTTGTTATGGACTTCCAGAACGACGGTGAGTTCGTCGGAGGCTGTATCGCAGGAGGAAGAAACTACTGCCATATCAATGCAAACGGCGATGTGGAGCCGTGTGTTTTCATCCATTACTCCGGCGCCAACATCAACGAAGTTTCCCTGATCAAAGCACTGCAGCAGCCGCTGTTCCAGGCATACCGCGATGGACAGCCGTTCAACCGCAACCACCTGCGTCCATGTCCGATGCTCGAAAATCCGGAACTGCTGCGTGAGATGGTAGAGAAGACCGGCGCGAAGTCAACCGACCTGCAGTCTCCGGAGAGCGCAGAGCATCTGTGCGGAAAATGTGATCTGTATGCTGCTGAGTGGAAAAAAGCCGCAGACGAGCTGTGGGCAGAGAATCCGCATCACAAACAGAGATATGAGAACTATAAGAAAGAGAACCTGGACGAGGAGGCAAAAGCTTCCACAGAGGAGATTCTTTCCGGAATCCGCGGATAATGCGATCGATGAATCGAAGATAAAATAGAAGCAAGACACCGGAAAATGGGACGAAAACCTGTTTTCCGGTGTCTTTTTGTGCGGGCAGTGAGCCAAAGTCCGACCTTGCAGAAAGCGGCCGGATCCCGTATACTATAGAGAAGCAAAGCGATATTTTAACGACAGAGAGGATTAAAAAATAGAAGATGAACGATTCATTTTACAGGAACAGGGCGTAAGCGGGGCGTTAATTGAGAGTGTGCGGAAATTCCGCGAGAGCTATCCGGTGGCGGAGGGCTTAGAGAACCGCATGAGCACGCCGGAAATCCCGTTTTTCGGAAAAGAGATTCTGGAGATGGCAATTGCCGCGCTGCTGCAGGGCGAAAATCTACTGCTGACCGGCGAGAAGGCAACGGGAAAAAACGTGCTGGCAGAGACACTGGCGTATATTTTCGGAAGACCGACGTACAACGTTTCCTTCCATGTAAACACAGGAAGCGCCGAGCTGATCGGAACAGATACGTTCCAGAACCAGGAGGTCACACTCCGGAAAGGCAGCATTTACCGCTGTGCAGAGGAAGGCGGTTTTGGCATTCTCGATGAGATCAACATGGCGAAAAACGATGCGGTCAGTGTTCTTCACGCCGCGCTCGACTACCGCCGCATCATCGATGTGCCGGGCTACGATAAAATTCCGCTTCACCCGGCGGCGCGGATGATCGGAACGATGAATTACGGCTATGCGGGAACGAGGGAGCTGAATGAAGCGCTGGTGTCCCGCTTTCTGGTGATTGACATGCCGCCGCTTACAGAAGAGACACTGTTTTATCTGATGCAGTCAAAATTCCCGGATCTGAAACCGGCGGCACGCGAAGCGCTGGCCGGCCTTACCTCGATCTGCAGAAAAAGGCAAAACAGGCGGAAATCACCACGCGCGCGCTCGACCTCCGCGGTCTGTTCGGAGCGATCGGCACGATGCGCCAGGGGCTGTCCCCGTATCTTGCGGTGCAGATCGGCATTGTCAATAAATGCTTTGACCTGTTTGAAAAAGAGATCGTGCGGGATGTCGTGCGCACGCGGATTCCGGAAGAGTGGACGCCGCAGGATATTTTTTAGAGGAAATACGTATGGTGACAGAGGAAACATTAAAAACGCATGAGATGGAGCTGGAAAGCCGGATCCGCAATCTCGTCTGGACTGTCAGCGGCGACTACACGCTAAAGCTGAACCCGGATGTGGAGCGGTATGCGAAGGAGCCGGATACGGTACTGTACGACACAATCCGCCAGGGCGCCTTTTCGTGTTACTTTGATCGGGAAGCCTACAGCCTGTATCTGGTGAAGAAGGTTTACAGCGGCGCAGCGGAGGGAGAACTGATGATGCTCGCCCAGCTGGTGACGGAGGAGGCCGTATCGAAGCGGCTCGAAAGCGAGCGCCCCGGTGTCAAGGGCTTTCGAAGGAGAGCAGCGGAGGAAATACTGGACCACTCTTTTGAAACTCTATCCAGAAATGAGACAGGCCGCCTGAAACTGGAGTATCTACGCGGAAGAAGAGAGGAGGACGAGGGAAAAAGCCCTTCATACTCGGGGAAAACGCGGGAGTGGATGGAGCTGCTGAAGCACGCATCCGAAACAGCGGATACAATGGAACTGATCCGGGTGACGGACGAGCTGTACAATAAGGTCGTCGATCCCGCATTTGTGAAAAAGCACGGTGATCTTGCCTCGGTTCTTGCGGTAACGATCGAGGAGCTCACCGAGTATTCCTGGAAGGATTTCCTTTCGGAGGAACTGTACGAGGACGGGCTCGAGACATATCTGGAGCGAGTTTCGCTTGATATGACAAATTTCACATCAAAAGAGGCGGAAGAGAAGAAAGAAAAAACAGCGGGAAACGATACCAAAAAGATCGTTGTCGTCGATGAGAAAGCGCTGGCACGGATGTATCAGTACATTCAGCGCAATTACGGAAAAACGTGGCTCTCGGAGAGTGAGGAGAAAAGCCGGAATTACCAGCTCTGCCGCGGCATCCACAGCGACTGCAGCCTCTATTACACGGAGGGTGTGCTGAAAAATCCGGTCGGAAGTATTATCAGCTCTCCTACGCGCAGAAGCAGAAGGATAAAAACCTTCATGCCTATTACGACCAGCACCGCGCGTGCGGCAGAACATTTCGCTGCTGTATCAGGAACTGAAAAAAGCGATGCTGCTGCAGGAGGATCAGTCGTTTGCGGATGCAGACCACGGAATTTTACAGCCCGCGCGGATGTGGAAGGTGGGACGGAGCCAGAATGCGGATCTGTTCCGGCTGGAGCAGCGGCGGAATTCGCTGGATTTTGTCGTGGATATTCTCGTAGATGCGAGCGGTTCCCAGCGGCCGCGCCAGGAGAATGTGACACTGCAGACGTACATTCTGGCGGAGACCTTAAGCCGCCTGCACATCCCGTTCCGCGTGATGAGCTTCTGTACGTTCTGGGATTACACGATCCTGCACCGGATGCGCGATTACGACGATCCGCGGGAGAAGAACAGCAATATTTTGAGTATATCACATCCTCAAACAACCGCGACGGGCTTGCTGTCAAGGCGGCGGGGATGGATCTTTTAAAACGCCAGGAGGACCGGAAGCTGCTGATCCTCTTAAGCGACGGAAAGCCGTACGATGTGCTGGTGAACCGGCCGAATGCGAGAAATCCAAAGCCGTACCGGGATGACTATGCACTGCATGACACGGCAACTGAGGTGCGGCGCCTCAGGCAGCAGGGTGTCTCGGTGCTTGGGGTCTTTGTAGGCGAGGAGACGGAGCTTATGGCGGAGCAGAAGATTTTCGGCAAGGATTTCGCGTATGCGCGCGATATCCGCAACTTTCCCATATGGTGGGAAGCTATTTAAGAAGAAAAATCGAAGAATAAACGAGCGGAATGCTCCGGGCGGAAAGTGAAAAACTTTTATCCGGAGCATTTTTTTCGATTTTTTTACGCAAACAGGTTGACATTTCCCACAAAATCTCCTAGAATGTTCTATAGCGAACTGTTTAATATGAAACAGTCATCTATAGAACAGTTGCTTATAGAACAGTCCTTATTCAAACAGTTTTATAACGAACAGATGGGGACGGCAGCAAAGGGGAAAGGAGGAAAAAGCAGCGTGTGTTGTAAAAAAAGAAAAATCGGCCACGAACTGCGGACGCTGGACAATATGATGTCACGGAACCTGATGGCAGCCGCCAGAGAGCGGGGGGTCGATGAACTGACCGCCATGCACGGATGGATTTTAGGGTATCTGTGCCGGAACGAAGACAAAGATATTTTCCAGAAGGATATCGAGGCGGAGTTTAAGATCTGCCGGTCCACCGTGACGAATATTTTAAACTCATGGAGAAAAAGGGCTACATCCGACGGGAGTCCGTTCCCTATGATGCACGTCTGAAGAAACTGGTGCTGACCGATACCGGAAGAGAGCTTCACGAGAATACGAAAGATATGATCGATATTCTGGAAGAACAGACAATTGAAGGAATTGCAAAAGAAGATCTCGATACCTTCTACCGCGTCATCGACCAGCTTAAAAGCAACGTAAAAAATATGTTAGGAGAGACATCATGTTAAAAACACTTGGAGCACAGGTAAAAGAGTTTAAAAAAGCCTCCATTGCCACTCCGATTTTCATGATTCTGGAGGTTATCATGGAGATGATCATTCCTCTTATGATGGCATCCATTATCGATAACGGTGTAGAAAAAGGCGATCTCCATCACATTTACGTGGTGGGAGCATTCATGGTAGTGGCAGCAGCCATCGGTCTGTTTGCAGGTATCATGGGCGGAAAATATGGAGCAAAGGCATCTGCCGGATTTGCAAAAAATCTGCGTCAGGCCATGTTTGAAAATATCCAGGAATATTCTTTTTCCAATATTGACAAATTCAGTACAGCAGGTCTTGTCACCCGTCTGACCACAGATGTGACGAATCTGCAGAATGCATATCAGATGATCCTTCGTATGTGCATGCGTGCACCGGCGAGTATGATCATTGCAATGATTATGTCGTTTTACATCAATGCACGCCTTGCGAGCATTTATCTGGTGGCCGTTATTCTTCTTGGAACGTGTCTGTTTCTGATCATGCGGTCTGCAACCAAATATTTCGAGCAGGCATTTCCAAAATATGATGAATTAAATGCGAGTGTGCAGGAAAACGTATCCGCAATCCGTGTGGTAAAAGCGTATGTGCGCGAAGATTATGAGACAGGAAAATTTCACAAAGCGTCCGAAAATATTTATAAAATTTTCTGTAAAGCAGAAGAAAATCTTTCCTTTAATGCACCGCTGATGCAGCTGACCGTGTACAGCTGTATTCTTCTGATCAGCTGGCTCGGCGCCAAAATGATTGTCGGAAGCAGTCTTTCGACCGGAGAACTGATGAGCCTTCTGACCTATTGCATGAACATTCTGATGAGCCTTATGATGCTTTCCATGGTATTCGTTATGATCACAATGAGCCTTGCAAGTGCGCGCCGTATTTCAGAAGTCCTGAATGAGAAGAGTGATCTCGATAATCCGGAGAATCCGGACTTTTCGATTCCGGATGGAAGCATTACCTTCGATCATGTCTATTTCAACTACAAAAAAGGAGCCGGCGAGCCGGTTCTTTCGGATATCAATCTTTCCATCCAATCGGGTGAGACAATCGGTATTATCGGTGGAACCGGAAGTGCGAAAACAAGTCTTGTCAACCTGATCAGCCGTCTGTATGATGTAACAGATGGATCCGTTAAGGTCGGCGGAAAGGATGTCCGCTCCTACGATATGGAAACGCTGCGAAATGAAGTAGCCGTTGTTTTACAGAAAAATGTGCTGTTTTCCGGTACTATTCTCGACAACCTCCGATGGGGTGATAAAAATGCTTCGGAAGAAGAGTGCAAGCGTGTCTGCCGTCTTGCCTGCGCCGATGAATTTATCGACCGGATGCCGGAGGGCTACAACACCTACATCGAGCAGGGCGGATCCAACGTATCCGGCGGCCAGAAACAGCGCCTCTGTATCGCAAGAGCACTGCTGAAGAAACCAAAGGTGCTGATTCTGGATGACAGTACAAGTGCTGTCGATACCGCAACCGACGCGAAAATCCGGAAGGCATTCCTGACCGAGATCCCTGAAACGACAAAGCTGATCATTGCACAGCGTATTTCCAGTGTGCAGGACGCAGACCGCATCATTGTCATGGAGAACGGAAAAGTAAATGGTTTTGGAAGCCATGAGGAATTACTGAAAACCAATGAAATTTACCGCGAAGTATATGAGTCTCAGACCGGTGGCGACGGAGACTTTGACGAAAAGAGAGGTGAGTAAGGAATGGCAGAGAGAGTACAGCAGGTAAAGGGGCCGGGAGCAAGACCTCCAAGAGGGGTGAAACCGCAGGTCAAGAATCCGATGAAGATCTTTACCAGAATTATGAAATATGTATTAAAGGATTATACGGTACACTGCATCGCTGTTGTCATTGCGATTTTTGTCAACGTCCTGGCAAATGTACAGGGAACGATGTTTATGAAAACGCTGATTGACGGCTATATCACGCCGATGCTGACCCAGCCGGATCCGGATTTTGGCCCGCTGCTCCACGCAATTTTGCGGGTGGCCGGATTTTACGGAATCGGTATTGTGGCTGCGTTCGTTCAAAACCGTACCATGATTTATGTATCCCAGGGAACCTGCGGAATCTGAGAAATGATCTGTTCGGCAATATGGAAAAGCTGCCGATTAAATATTTTGATACCCATGCGCACGGCGACATCATGTCGATTTATACAAATGATATTGATACCCTGCGTCAGATGATCAGTCAGAGTATCCCGCAGATCATCAACAGTGCAATCACGATTGTCAGTGTCTTTGTCAGTATGCTGATTCTGAACATCCCGCTGACGATTACAACGCTGGTTATGGTATCTATCATGCTGGGAGTGACAAAAAAGGTGGCCGGATTTTCCGGAAATTTCTTTGTAAAACAGCAGAGGGATCTTGGTAAAGTCAACGGCTTTATCGAAGAGATGATGGATGGCCAGAAGGTTGTCAAGGTATTCTGTCATGAAGAGGAGAATATCGAAAAATTCAAAGAAATTAATAACAATCTGTATGAGAGTGCTTACAATGCCAATGCGTTTGCAAATGTTATCGGACCGATCAATGCACAGCTTGGAAATATGAGCTATGTTGTCTGTGCAATTGTCGGCGGTGCACTTGCTCTTGGCAGCGTCGGTGGCTTTACGCTCGGTGGTCTAGCAAGCTTTCTGACCTTCAACAAGAGTTTTAACATGCCGATCAACCAGGTCAGCCAGCAGCTGAACGCAATTGTTATGGCACTTGCAGGAGCGGAACGTATTTTCCGACTGATGGATGAAGAGCCGGAGCTGGACGAGGGGTATGTAACGCTTGTCAATGCGAAGGAAGAAAACGGAAAACTCACCGAGACGAAAGAGCGTACCGGAAAATGGGCATGGAAGCATACGCACCAGGCAGATGGATCTGTGGATTACCGCGAGCTGCAGGGCCGTGTGGTATTCGAACATGTTGATTTCGGCTACAACCCGGATAAAATTGTTTTGCACGATGTATCGCTGTTTGCAGAGCCGGGTCAGAAGATCGCGTTTGTCGGTTCTACCGGAGCCGGAAAGACAACCATTACCAATCTGATCAACCGCTTCTATGATATTCAGAAAGGTAAGATCCGTTACGATGAGATCAACATTGGAAAGATCAAAAAAGATGACCTGAGAAGATCGCTTGGCATTGTTTTGCAGGATACACATCTGTTTACGGGAACGGTAAGAGAAAATATTGCCTTCGGAAAGCTCGATGCGACGGAGGATGAGGTTGTAGCAGCAGCAAAACTGGCGAATGCGCACGGATTCATTATGCGTCTGCCGCAGGGCTATGACACAATGCTGACCGGAGACGGTGCGAATCTGTCCAGGGTCAGCGGCAGCTTCTTGCGATCGCGCGTGCAGCCATTGCAGATCCGCCGGTACTGATTCTCGATGAGGCGACAAGCTCCATCGATACCCGTACCGAGCGCATTGTTCAGGATGGTATGGATAAGCTGATGAGCGGAAGAACAACCTTTGTTATCGCACATCGTCTGTCTACCGTACGAAACGCCGATTGTATCATGGTTCTTGAGCAGGGACAAATTATTGAACGCGGTACCCATGATCAGCTGATGGAACAGAAAGGAAAATATTACCAGCTGTATACCGGAAATCAGGTTTCCGCATAGCAGAAAAAACGGAAAAAGTAAGTCCCGCACGACAGAAAATAAAAATCTGTCTGTGCGGGATTTTTTTGCGAAGCAGCGGCTGGTTTTATGTGCGAGTAGCGAAGCGGATTGCGAATATCCGCTTCGAAATGATGATTGCGAGTGATACAGTAAGTTCCGCAGGTTTTGGGTCTTGAAAAAGACAGCGGGATTTTATAAAATAGAAGAAGCGTTTGAATATATGCAAAGGAGAAAAACTATGGAATACCTGAATACAGCGCAGGAGCTGCTCGATTTTATCATGCGGTGCAAAAGCCCGTTTCATGTGGTAAAAGAAGCCGGCGATCTGCTGAACGAAAATGGATATACAAAACTGGAGGAGACAAAAGAATGGAGTCTCGTTCCGGGCGGAAAATATTATGTGACGAGAAATGAATCCTCGGTGATTGCGTTCCAGATCCCTGAGAGCGCATTTTCCAGCTACCAGATCATCGCAAGCCACAGCGACTGTCCGACGTTTAAAGTAAAGGGAGAGGACCCATTCGTGACGGATGGTCATTACACCCGCCTGAACGTGGAGGGCTACGGCGGCATGATCCGCGCTCCGTGGTTTGACCGTCCGCTTTCCCTGGCAGGCCGTATGGTGGTCCGCGATGGAAACGGCGTAAAATCCGTTCTGGTTGATGCCGGACGAGATCTGGTGACGATCCCGAATCTGCCGATTCATCTGAATCGTGACATCAACAACGGAATCAAATACAGTGTGCAGACCGACATGCTCCCGATTCTCGGTGATGAGACAGCGAAAGATCATTTTTATGAGCTGTTTCTGCCGGATACCGCAAAAGAGGATATTCTCTCCATGGAGCTTTATCTGTATAACCGAGTGGAAGGATCCATCTGGGGTGCCGGCAGGGAGTTTTTATCCAGTGGGCGTCTGGATGACCTGCAGAGCGCGTTTTGGCTCCTTAAAGGGCTTTCTTGCTGCAAAGCAACAGGCCAGGTCAATGTCTGCGCAATCTTTGACAATGAGGAGGTAGGAAGCCTCACAAAGCAGGGTGCGGATTCTTCGTTCCTGACAGAGACACTGCAGCATATCAATGCAGCCTGTGGAAAAGACACGATTGCATATCACAGAGATCTTGCGGGAAGCTCCTTGTTTCTGCTGACAATGCACATGCCTTCCACCCGGCACATGCGGAGAAATACGATCCGAAGAGCCGCGTATACATGAACGGCGGCGTAGTCATCAAACAGAGTGCAAACCAGAAATACACGACCGATGCTGTTTCGGAAGCCGTAACAAAGATGATTTGCGAGAAGGCCGGCGTACCGTGCCAGGTATTCGCAAACCACGCCGACATTCCGGGCGGAAGCACGCTTGGCGCAATTCTGAACTCTCTTGTCTCGGTGACAAGCGTGGATATCGGAATGGCTCAGCTTGCGATGCATTCCCCGTATGAGACGGCAGGCGCCAAAGATACTGCTTATCTGGTGCAGTTCGCAAAGACCTTCTATGAGACGACACTGGTGCGGACAGAGCATGGATTTTCTCTGGAAGAAAAATAAAAGTTTAAGATAGAAAAAAGCGGCCGGCGGGACTTTTGAAAAGCCTCTGCCGGTCGCTTTTTGCGTACTTGCAAGTGTGTTTTAAGGATCAGATTATTCTGTCCGGAGTGCCGTAACCGGATCGCTTTTTGCCGCTTTCTTCGACGGAATCAGACCGCCGATCAGGGTCAGAACGACGCTGAGTGCAATCAGAACAAGCGCCGGGACGAGCGGAAGAGAAGCACTGACCTTCGTCGTATCCGCCAGATGGTGGATCAGAAGGTTGCCCGGAATCATCAGAAGCAGCGAGAGCCGATGCCGATCAGTCCTGCACAGAGTCCGATGATGAAGGTTTCGGCATTGAAGACCTGCGAAATATTGCGTTTCGAAGCACCGATCGCGCGCAGGATACCGATCTCTTTCTTACGTTCCAGAACACTGATATAGGTGATGACGCCGATCATAATCGAGGAAACCACAAGGGAAATGCCGACAAAAGCGATCAGCACGTAGCTGATGATGTTGACGATATCCGTGACGGAGGACATCAGAGTGCCAACCACATCGGTGTACGAGATTACCTGCTCGTTTTTGCCTTCTTTTTCCATCGTGTCATTGTAAACGTCGAGGATGGAGACAACGTGTTCCTTGCTCTCAAAGTTTTTCGGGTAAATGCTGATCGAAGAAGGTTCGTCAAAATCAGCGTAGCCCAGTTTCTGCAGATTGCCCTCATAGGTGGAAGAGCCGGAAGAACTAAGAGAAGCGAAGAGCTCCTTCATATCATCCTCAGTCATATTCATCTGGAAGGCACTTGCAAAGGCATCGGTGTCAATCTTCATGGCATCGCCATCGAATCCTGCAGAGAATTACGACCTGCGTTATGGCGCGCTCCATCTCGGACTGAATTGCAGAGGCATCTGCGTCATCATCTGTTCCATCGCGGAAGTGATCTGTGTCTGCAGAACCGAGGCGACAGAAGCGGAGTAGCTTCCCATAACGCCTGCCATGTAGTTTGTGAGCGCAGAAGAAACCTGGGACTGCAGTCCGTCGAGATCGACGATTTTTGTGATACCGCTGTTCAGCCGCTGCTGGCCGTCCGCCGTGTTCAGATAGGCGATAAGTGCTTGCCCATCTCCGTTGGATCCGGCAGGCCGTTCTCCTTCACGTAAGCGAGATAACCGTTGGAAAGCTCCGTCGCAAGCGCAGTGAGCTGGTCGGATGTAATTTCGATATTGCCGTTGTTCTGCATCACCTCGGAAATCCAGTCGTTGATGATCTGAACAGCTTCTTCGGTCTGCAGATACTCCGCAAGATAAGCATCAAACTGTTCCGGATCGGTGTAGCCCATCTTGATCAGGTATGCCTGATACCTTTGAAGATCCGCTGAATGAGTTCCTGGATCTGTTCCTGGGTAATGGAAACACCGCCGCCGTCTGCAATGATGGTCTGGATGTGGCGCCGCAGGATTTCCTGTGCTTCCGTGGAATTGATGTAGGAGACGAAATCCTCCTGTAAATGGGAATAATCCGCCTCCGGGTGCTCCGAGGCGTAGCCTGATAGCCTCCATGAGGCTGGAAGCCAGTTCCTGCATGCGTCTTCACTGACATTGAGAGTAAGCCCGGATAAAATCTGGCCAAGATCAAGCTGCGGCAGTCCGTCGAAATTAAGAGAGATCTGACTGAGGTCAATCGCACCCGCGAGATCCATGCTGCTTCCGGCGTCTGCAAAGGCGCTGGAAAAATCAAGGTTCATGGAATCACCGGAAAAAGCACCGGAGAGTGCGGAATCGTCGAACTGGAAAGCGTTCTGCAGCTTGTCCTCATCGACAGTGATAAAGGAATCCATATCAAGACCGCTGTTCTGATCCACGGTGCCGAATTCCTGATTCGTAAAGACATCGATGGAGGAGTCCGCCATCTGCTGTTTCACAATCTCGGATTTCTTTGCTTCCTCCACAACGTGGCGGGTCAGCGATGCCGGGTAATTGATGGCCGGCGGTCAGGCAGAGGCGGCAGAGTCAGGGGACGGCTGGACAATACCGGTGATTGTGAGCTTTTCGCCGTTGGCAACGAGTTTTTTCATATAGTCTTCGTTGTCGCTTTTATCTTTCCAGACCTGATACTGACTGTCGTATTCGTAGCAGTCGCGCTGTTCACAAGATGGAACGTGGTGCCGAGGATATCATCGTAGGAATACGTGCCGATGGAGGAAGGGGTCTCGACGGTTTCTTCATTTAAAAACTGGCGGACCATCTCATCCAGCTCGAGTGCATCGCGGAGCCCCAGGGTGTAGAGCAGAAAATCACTCATTCCGCCGTCGGAAGTGAGGACAAGCACACATTCGTTATAGTTTTCCGGCCAGTGTCCGCTTTTAAGTCGTACTGGTTCTCATACAGGGAAGCGGTGTCCGGCATCTCGTAAAAGACGTTGGTGCTCATCATGGATGACATGATGCTGTTGGAGCTTGCGCCAAGGCCGAGCGAGCGGAACGACTGGTCCGGGTGCACCTGGCGGATGGAATCGCCGTATTCGCGGTAGATCTGCGGCGTGACGGAGTAGGAATATTCGATGGCATTTGTGTAGTCGGAAATGCGTCCGCACCGCCGTCAAGGTACTTTTCAGGGAAGCGAGATCGTTGGAGTTCATGGTGGAGAACATGTTGGTCACGACTTCCTGGACTTTGATTTCATTCTTTTTGCCGGAATCTTTTGAGTCTTTGCCGGCATTCTGTGAGCCGATCATCATCGAAGTGAGGTCAAAGCCGGTGCTCTGGATCTGAAGCGGATATTCGGAGAGAGTTTCCTCTTCCATATTCTGAATATACTCGTTGACACCAGAGGAGAGTGCAGAATCAGTGCAATGCCGATGATGCCGATTGAGCCGGCAAACGAGGTGAGCAAGGTCCGCGCTTTCTTGGTGCGCAGGTTATTAAAACTTAAGGAGAGCGCCGTCAGAAAGGACATCGACGATTTGCCCATGTTTTTGTGTTTGGGAGGAAGCAGGGTTTCGGAATCCGGCTCAAACGGGTTCGTGTCGGAGCAGATCACACCGTCGCGCAGGGTGACGATCCGGTTGGCGTAAAGCTCGGCGAGCTCCGGATTGTGTGTGACCATGACGACAAGGCGTTCTTTGGCAACTTCCTGCAGCAGTCCATGACCTGAATACTGGTGTCGGAATCGAGCGCGCCGGTCGGCTCATCGGCAAGCAGAATTTCCGGGTCATTGACAAGAGCGCGGGCGATGGCGACACGCTGCATCTGACCGCCGGACATCTGGCTCGGCCGCTTGTGGAGCTGTTTTCCAAGACCGACCTTTTCAAGTGCCGCGATTGCTTTTTTGCGCCGCACCTCTTTGGAAACACCGGAAATGGTAAGCGCAAGCTCTACGTTTGCAAGGACGGTCTGGTGCGGGATCAGGTTGTAGCTCTGGAAGACAAAGCCGATCGTGTGGTTCCGGTAGGAATCCCAGTCGCGGTCCTTATACTTTTTCGTGGAAATGCCGTTGATGATCAGATCGCCGCTGTCGTAGCGGTCGAGGCCGCCGATGATATTCAGAAGCGTCGTCTTTCCGGAACCGCTCGGCCCTAAAATAGCGACAAACTCGTTGTCGCGCAAATTTAAGGACACATCGTCGAGCGCTTTCTGTACCAGCGTCCCGGTCCGGTATTCTTTTTTGATATGCTGAATCTGTAGCATGAAAGGGTAACTCCTTCTGTGATTAATATGTGAACAGTTGTCCTTTATTCTACAACGAAATACGGGAAAGTCCCGGGCTTTAGAAAAATTTAAGAAAAGTTTATCGACAGAAAAAAAGTTCCGCCTCTGTTTCGGAAAAACAAAAAACGGAACTTTCTTTATCTGTGATACTTATGATGCCGGAAAAGTCAGACTTCCATCAGAAGACCTTTCATATAAGCCTTTAAGATTTTCTTTTTTCCAGCGAAAGATTATTGTAAAGCGTAATGATTTCCTGCTGTCCTTCGGTAAGCTGCAGGGCATCCGGCTCGTCGAGAAAGAAAT
>ENA-OQCS01000406-OQCS01000406.1-human-gut-metagenome-genome-assembly--contig:-NODE-406-length-23966-cov-2.809933_pt1 | contig 23966 bp, 30 predicted proteins | sample MGYA00242757_ERZ504575 | MGnify/ENA primary metagenome ERZ504575 (study PRJEB26092, sample SAMD00036297) | human gut metagenome | host: Homo sapiens | study: EMG produced TPA metagenomics assembly of... | reverse complement strand
CGAGATGGGACCGGGTATCTATGGTGTCGATGCCGTGGCTGAGTATCATTCAACAAGAAAAGCACAGGATCTCTTCCGTGACGAGTGTGCCCTGATAGCTGCTACGCTGCCTAATCCTAGAAAGTTCAGCTCCCTGTATCCGAGCGCTTATATGAAGAAGCGCCAGCGACAGATTGAACATCAGATGAAATTCATCTTCGTTCCCTCGTGAGGGTGAAGACTACGACCCAAGCACGGCCGTAGGTGGATATAGGGGGAAGTGAAAAGTGAAAAATCTGGTAAATATTGATAAATGGATTTATTGAACGACTTGAATGATGCGCAGCGTGCTGCGGTAGAGTATATTGACGGACCTTCGCTGGTGATTGCCGGTGCAGGTTCGGGCAAAACGCGTGTGCTTACCTATAAGATTGCTTATCTCCTGAGCCAGGGTATGAAGCCTTGGAGCATCATGGCACTTACCTTTACCAATAAGGCGGCAAGGGAGATGAAGGAACGTATCGGAAAACTGGTGGGCGGTGACCTCGCCCAGCATCTCTATATGGGTACCTTCCATAGCATATTCTCCCGTATTCTCCGTGCCGAAGCTGAGCATATCGGTTTCAATAATAATTTTACCATCTATGATGAAAGTGACTCTCGCTCACTGCTGAAGCTATCATCAAGGAGATGGGACTGGATGACAAGGCCTATAAGCCTGCTGCTGTTCATGCCCGGATTTCGATGGCGAAGAACAACCTGGTAACTGCCGAAGCCTATGATAGCGACCCTGCCATCCTGGAGCAGAACAAACGTGCCAAGATGCCTGCCATCGGAAAGATTTATGTGGCTTATGTGCAGCGTTGCCGTCAGGCGAATGCGATGGACTTTGATGATCTCCTGATGCTTACTTTCCAGCTTTTCAGAGATCACGAGGAAATCAGACAGAAGTATGCCGGCAGGTTCGATTATATCCTGGTGGATGAGTATCAGGATACCAACCATGTGCAGATGTCTATCGTGATGCAGCTCTGTAAGGAAAAATTGCGTGTCTGTGCCGTGGGTGATGATTCGCAGAGTATCTATAGCTTCCGTGGTGCCAACATCGACAATATATTGAATTATCAGAAACAATTGCCTGGAACCCAACTTTTTAAACTGGAACAGAACTACCGCTCTACTCAAACTATCGTAGAGGCAGCCAACAGTCTGATTCATCATAACCGCAATCAGATTCAGAAAGAGGTGTTCAGCAAAAATGATAAAGGAGAGAAGATTCTGTATAAGCCTGCCTACAGCGACAAGGAGGAGGCTCTGATAGTGGCGAAGAATATCCAGCGCATCAAGCGGCAGGATGATTGCGGATACGATCAATTTGCCATTCTCTATCGCACCAATGCCCAGAGCCGCAGCTTCGAGGAGGAATTCAGAAAGCAGGGCATTCCATATCGTATTTATGGTGGCTTGAGTTTCTATCAGCGTAAGGAAATCAAGGATATCATCGCCTATTTCCGTCTCGTTGCCAACCCTGACGATGAGGAGGCTTTCAAGCGTATCATCAATTATCCGGCTCGTGGCATCGGTGCTACTACCGTGATGAAAATTGCCGATTGTGCCATCAGAACCAGGTGAGTTTCTGGGAGGTAATAGGTAATGTGGAGCATTACGGACTGAATGTCAACAAGGGTGCGCAGACGAAGCTCGAGAAATTCCGCCTGCTCATCTCTTCGTTCATCGACCGTTCGCATACCCTGGATGTCTATGAACTGGGTGATGCCATCATCAGGGAGAGTAGAATCAGCGAGGATATCATGTCGGGCAAGAATGCGAGACCTGGCTCGCCAGGAAAACCTGGAGGAGTTTCTGAGTGGTATGCAGACCTTCGTGGCTGGACGCAGGAAGAGGACGAATGATGAAGCCTATCTTACTGATTATCTGCAGGACGTGGCGCTGCTGACGGATGCGGACAGTGAGGGAGAGAAGGATGAACCGAGAGTTTCGCTCATGACGATTCATGCGGCAAAGGGTCTGGAGTTTGCTACTGTTTTCGTAGTAGGTTTGGAGGAGAATATCTTCCCGAGTCCGCTTGCTGCAATCTCTGTCAGGGAACTGGAAGAGGAGCGCCGTCTGCTCTATGTCGCGATTACCCGTGCCGAGAAGCATTGCATCCTGACCAATGCCAAGAACCGTTTCCGATATGGCAAGATGGAATTTGATAATCCGAGCCGCTTCATCGATGAGATTGATGCCAGTCTGATAGAGGGAGGAGAAGAGGCTCCTGAATCTTCATTCGGTGGGGGAAGAAGTTCGTATGGTGGCTATGGTTCTGAAGGTGGCTATGGTGGAAGAATGCCATGGGATAGAGACAGGTCAGGCTATAGACGTGATTATCAGAACTCTAAGCCCGTAGCTTCGCAGTTCATGGCTGATCCTAAACCAGCATTTGCTTCCTCAGCTGCAGGTTCTCTCTGCGAGGGCTGTAGAATCGAGCATCAGCGTTTTGGAATAGGAACGGTATTGAAGATTGAAGGAACCGGCGAGAACACGAAGGCTACCGTAGAGTTCCAGAATGCAGGAACCAAGCAGTTGCTTCTGAAGTTTGCCAAGTTCACCATTCTCTCATAGAAAATAGAAAGAAGATAAAACTGAGGATATGAAAAATCCCAGCTGGAAAAGAACTTCCAGCTGGGATTTTCTCATATAGAATCTTTTTTATAAAGCTTCATCATCAGGACGCTGAATGGTAGGCTTCTTGATTTTTGGAAGATGCTTCTTGCGTCGCAGCCAGGCAGCCTTGCGCTGCTCGTAATCTTCGCGGTGGCGTTCAAGGAAATTATCTGCCATGAATTTATTCCTTGAACTTACTGTAGATCACCTTGATCTGAACAGGACCTGTAGCCACCCGCTTGCCGTCCTTGGTGGTGTAATCCTTGTCAGGATCATCCGTTGCTTGATCAGTCGGGTAGAGGTGAGCTGCATGTCGTGATTAATCTTGGTAATCACGGTAGCATTGTTCTGTGTACTTGTGGTCAAGGTTACAGGAACCAGCACCACCTTGTTCCAGTTTTCACTCTTGCCCTTGTTCTTGTACATCGCAGTAACCAGGTTACTGATGTTATAGAAGGTATAGGCATTCTTCACGCCTGTAGAGTTCTTGTTGTAAGAAGCCGTATAGGAGGTGCGGTTGTCTGTCAGCTTGTTCTTCTCGAAGAAGGCATCCAGACTGTCTTTCTGTACCATCAGGATAGTAGAAGGAACACTGAACTGATAGTTGTTGTTGTTATCTACATTGTTCATTCTAGGGAAAGAGATGGTAGCTGTATTCAGCGTATCCTTCTCATGACCCTTCATGATATCCTCTACTGGCAGCGTTACTTCTGTGAAATGCCGGCTGGAGACTTCAGGTAGGTGCAGCTCTCATCCTTTGCCAGATTAGCCAAAGTCTTGCTGTCGTTGGTAATCTTGTTGAGCTGCAACACCTCTTCTGTACCGTCAAAGCGGTTGAAAGCGAGACCTGTTACGATACTGTCGTTGCCCGCAGAGTTCTTCACCGTCTTCTGGATCTTGTAGTAGAACTGCAACTCGGTATTCCAGATATTGGCTACGTTTCCGATACCGCCGGCATGCTTAACATAGAAACCAGGACAAACCTTGTTGAGGAAGTCCCAGTTGGTCTTGAAGTACTCAGGGTGATCCACGAAGGTATTCATCACGTAAGAACCGTAGTTCTTGTAGGTCTTGCCATCCTTTGCCGTATATGGCTTGTTCAGATAGATCTTGAAAGCCATCGTCGTGCTGTTCAGGTTATAGGTGGCGCTCGACTGATAGTTGTTCTCGCTCACCCAGTTGTCCTTGAAGGCATCATAGTCTGAGTAATACTCCTGATTCTCGCTCATCGGTTTACTCATCTCGTAGGCTGTAGCTTCATCGGTGCGAGGGTATCACCGTATGTAGTCTTGTATGATACCAGGAGATAGCATGAGTCCGCCTCGATCTTGCCATCGTGTGCATTGCGGATGTACTCCAGAGTGTCCAGACTGAATGATGACAATACGCCAAACTGGGTCATATAGTCGCCAGCTACGTAGGTACCGGTCTCAGGATCTTTCACATTACCGATCATACCCGTATTGTTTCGGCTCAGAACCGGGCCTGAAACGATGGAGCGTGAGGTGACGTTGAACACCTGGTCTTTGATAGAGATATTATCAACGTCGTTGGTGATCGACGATCCGATGTTGTCGGTGGTGTCATCACATGCAGCAATAGTCATTGCTGCTATAAATAATGCTGTAAATAGTCTTAAAATCTTCATTATCCTTGAAATGTGTCTAATATCTGAAGCTTACTCCTCGTCAGGGCATACTTCGTTGATGAATGTCTTGTAGGCATCCGCAAAGTCACCGCCAGGATAAGCGAGGGTTGGCTTGCTCTTCTCATTGGCATAATCCAAGAGAGTTCTGTCTGACAGGCTTTCGCCTTCAATCACGCCGTCGCTGTAGTCGATGGCCATCTTGCCCAGCTCGATGAAGTCGAAGTCCTCCTTGTAGTCAGAGAGCAGTTCCGACTTGGCATCACGGAACTCCACGCAGCGCTTGAAGTGTGCGCCGAGTTCGCCCTTCTGCTCGTTGGTATAGAGTGAGATGATCACCTTTGAGTTGGCGAAAGAAGCTCCTCAGCGTATGCCGTCTTGATATAGAAAGGAACCACAGCGCTTACCCAGCCCTGACATACGATGACGTCTGGCTGCCAGCGAAGCTTCTTCACGGTTTCCAGTACGCCGCGTGCGAAGAAGATGGCGCGCTCCCCATTATCTTTATATTCTACACCCTGCTCGTCGGCTGCCATCTGGCGGCGGGTGAAGTAATCGTCGTTATCAATGAAATAGATTTGTTGACGTGTTGTTGGTATAGATGCAACCTTGATGATCAGCGGATGGTCTGTATCATCGATGATAAGGTTCATACCAGACAGGCGAATCACCTCGTGCAGCTGGCCGCGACGCTCATTGATGGTGCCCCATTTAGGCATAAAGGTGCGAATCTCAAAGCCTGCTTCCTGCATTTTCTGAGGTAATTCGCGTCCCATGATAGACATGTGAGTCTCGGCTACGTATGGGTCGATCTCCTGATTGATAAATAATACTTCTTTGCCATAAATTTAATTATTATTCTTACGAATTAGGTGCAAAGGTACAAAAAACTCCAAAAAAGCGTATTTTTCTTCTGAAATTCAATAATTTCGGCAATAATTCGCATATTTTTAGGTTTTTTCTTTCTTATTTGAGAAAAAAGTTGTTATTTTGCACCCGAAAACAGATAAGAAGATGAAAGTAATCAATAAGATTGTTGACCTCCAGAACGAACTTTTCGATCGTCGCAAGGAGGGAAAGGAAATCGGCCTTGTGCCAACTATGGGTGCGCTTCATGAGGGTCATGCCTCTCTGGTAAAGCGCAGTGTTGAGGAAAACGGTGTTACGGTAGTTTCCGTTTTCTTGAATCCTACTCAGTTTAATGACAAGGGTGACCTGGAGCGTTATCCACGTACACTTGATGCTGACTGCAAGCTCCTTGAGGCTTGTGGCGCTGACTATGTTTTTGCTCCTTCTGTAGAGGAGATGTATCCCACACCTGATACCCGCCACTTCGAGTTTCCTCCGGTTTCTACCGTGATGGAGGGTGCCAAGCGTCCGGGCCACTTCAATGGTGTATGCCAGGTAGTTAGTCGCCTGTTCTTTATCGTTCATCCTAACCGTGCTTATTTCGGTGAGAAAGACTGGCAGCAGATTGCTGTCATCAAGCAGCTCGTGAAGTACATCAACAGTGATGTGCAGATTGTGGAGTGTCCTATCATCCGTGATGAGGATGGCTTGGCTAAGAGCAGCCGCAATACATTGTTGACCGCTGATGAGCGTGCCATCGCACCGAATATCTATAAGGCTTTGAAGGCGAGCGTAGAGTTTGCCAAGAATCATACTGTGCAGGAAACTCACGACAAGGTAGTGAGCGACATCAATGCCGTAGAGGGGCTGGAGGTAGAGTATTTCCAGATTGTGGATGGCGACAGCCTGCAGGATGTGGCATCATGGGAGGATAGCGCCTACGTGGTAGGTTGCATCACCGTATATTGCGGCAAGACTCCTATCCGTCTCATCGACCATATCAAGTATAAAGGATAATTCCTCTATAGATTTCTTTATTAAGTTTAATCCGTAATAGATAAAAGTAATAACAGAACAATGCAGATTGAAGTATTGAAGAGTAAGCTCCATTGTGTGACTGTAACTGAGGCTAACCTGAATTACATGGGTAGCATCACGATAGATGAGGATCTGATGGACGCAGCTAACCTGATAGCAGGAGAGAAGGTGCAGATTGTGGATAATAATAATGGCGAGCGCCTGGAGACCTATATCATTAAGGGTGAGCGTGGCAGCGGCTGCATCTGTCTGAATGGTGCTGCAGCCCGCAAGGTGCAGGTGGTGATACCGTCATCATCATCGCCTATGCCTGATGGACTTTGAGGAGGCAAAGACCTTCAAGCCTACCGTGGTTTTCCCTAAAGAGGGAAACAGGTTTAATATTCAATGGAAACGAAAGAAAGGGTGTGTCATGGACTTATGGCACACCCTTTCTTTTGTTTTATTACTATATAATTTAAGGTGTAATTACGATGGGTTAAGGATAGATCTCGATATGGCTGCTGCCGGAGTTGCCATTCTTGATGATCCTTATCTGGGTGGTGATGCGCTCGCTCATCGTGTCGGTATGACTGATGACGCCCACCTTCTTGCTTTGCGAACTTTGCAGCATGGCGAGGGAGTCGATGACGGTGGCTAGAGTATCGGGGTCGAGGGTTCCGAAGCTTCGTCGATGAACAGATTCTCGAAGGAGATGTTGCGGGAGGATAACGCCGACAAGCCCAAGGCGAGACCGAGACTCACGATGAAGGTTTCGCCACCTGATAGGGAGGTGGTGTCTCGGATATCGTCAGCACGGTCGTGGTCGATGACTCGGATGCCCAGCGAATGTTTTACCTGCTGCAGTTCGTAACGGCTATTGAACTTTCTGATTTCCTGGTTGGCGTGCGCTATCAGGAAACTGAGCGTATAGCATTGGGCTATCTTGCGCAGCGTCTTGCCGTCAGCTCCGATGGCATCCGTAATGGCTGTCCAGTCGTCCTTTTCTTGCGTTACGAGATTCAGAGCCTCTGCCTTGTCACCCAACTGCTTGAGGGCTTCCTGGTGGTTCTGCATCCTGGCGTTGGCAGCAATCAGTTCGTTGCGCTGGCTTCTCTCCTGATACTCCTGCTGAATGGCTAAGAGAGCATCACGGGTTTGGGCAGCTGATGTTCCAAGTGCTGCTGATGCGCCTTTTCTGCACTCTGGTAAAGGGCGGTAGTTGAGGCCACGGCTTTCTCCTTTTCGTCCTTTTCCCGTCGGATAGCGTTCCATCTTCGACAGAGTGAAGCATCTGCCGGATGGTATTTCGGTCGATAAGGTTTGGCTCGATGCTTCTTCCTCGATGCCTTTTTCTTTTAAAATCAGTCTCTTCGGAGTCTTTTCCTTCGATGCTCTTTTCTTCAAGCTGCTTGTTATATTCCTCAATCCAAAGGTCGAGTTCCTTTTCCTTCGCCAGCAGATTCTCTTTCATCGTCTTGTTCTGAGACAGCATGGTTTGATGCGAACCTTTACTGTTGGCGAGTTCCGCCTTCAGCTTGTTGATGTTCTCGTTCTGGTTATCTGCTGCTTTCGTTGCGTCATCCTTTGCTGCTGTCAGTCTTTGTTCAGCCGCATCCGGTTCTTCGCCATTCAGAATCTGCTTGTATTTCTCCTGCCATTCTTCCATTTCCTTCTTGGCGCTATTCCATATCTGAAGGGCTTTCTCGTAAGCCTCCTCCTTACTCTTCTGCTGCGAGATGAGGTTGGCGGTAAGTGCTTTCTGCTCAGCTAGTTTTGTGACGCAGGTTGAAGCGTTTTCTTGGGCTTTGTTCTGTATAGTAGAAGCCTTGCTTTCATACGCAGCTTCATCCTTTACAGCCTTATCCTTGAGTTGGGTCAGCCGTTCTATCTCTTTCTGAATCTTGTTAAAGAGGCTCAGTTTGCTGCTCGCATCTTTCGCTTTGTCTTCATAGATAGGCAAGAGCGATTTCAGTTCTGCCTCTGCCTTCGGAATCTTTGGATACTGGGCGATGAGCGCCTTCCATTCTTCTTCGTAAGTTGCTATTTCTCCCGACAGCTTTTCCTGTTGTTTCTGGAGCGTCTGTACTTCGCCATCGTTCTGTTTTCTCTCGCCGGAAAGGTTTTTCTCCTGTATCTGCTGCTGTTTCAGCATATCCTCCTTGGCTTTCAGAAGTTGCGAGAGTTCTGTGGTGGCTTCCTCAAACTGTCTGTTGTCGGTATGATAAGGATGAGTCGTGCTGCCGCAGAGCGGACAAGGTTTGCCTTTGGTCAGGTTGGCACGATGAATCTCCCATTTCTCACTCACCATGAGGGTATAGGCATTTCTCAGCGTCAGGGTCTCTTGGGTCAGAGCCTCGATGGTCAACTTGCCCAGGGCTTCATCTATCTCCGCATTTCTCTTGCCCAAGACCAGGATGCGCTCCTCATTCTTCTGCTTTTCTGCTGTGGCAGCATCGAGATGAGCCACTACCTTGATGGCTTGCTGGACATCCTGCAGTTTCCTGTCGGCTACAGTCTTGCTGTTCTGCAGTTCCTCTATATTCTGTCCGGCAGTCTTGTTCTTTTCCGTCTCCCAAGCCTGTTCTGCGGCTTGTGTCGCTTCGTGCAGAACCTGTTTCTGCTTGGCAATCTCTTCCTTTGTCGTTTTGAGGGCAAGGTTCGCTTTCTCCGTTTCAGCTTCCCATTTTTGGATGTTTTGGGCGTTCTCTTCTACGTCTTTCAGGGCAGTTTGATTCTCTTTCTGCGCCAACTCCAATGCCTCTTTCTTTTCTTTCAGATTCGGCATAGCCGCTTCCATTTTTGTTTTCAGCGCCCTTGCTTCAGCGATGACCGGCAGCGCCTTTTCCAGCTGTTCCTGTGCCTGGCTTACTGCTTCCTTCAGGATGGCGAGAGTTTTCTCGCTTTCGCTGATGGCAGACTCTTGACTTTTGATGTTCACTTCCGCTTTCAGGATGTTTCCTTCCTGTTCGTGGATGCTTTGCGTCTGTCGCTCTACTTCCTGCAGCAGGTTGACGGCTGGCTGTACTTCATCATGCAACTGCAGACGGAGAATCTGGGCTTGCATCTCTTTGATGGCATTTGTTGCTTGCTCCATATCTGTCTGGCAGGTAGCGATTTGATTTATTTGCTTATCGTTTTCCTCAAACCATTGCAGGTCTTTTGATATGGCTTGCAACTGGCTGTCGAGTTCCTTCTCTGCCTTTTCCAGACGGGCAATTTCTTCTTGCAGCTGGATGAGTTCTTCATCGTTCAGCAGGTTCTGTTTAACGGCTTCCACCGATGCAGCCATCTGGTTGTAGGCATCCGTTGCCTGGTCTTTCGCCTTCTTGATTTCAGTAGCGATGTTCGTATAGGTTTCCTCGCATCCGATGAGTTTTTCCAGGAGTTCGTACCGCTCGTTTTCCTTTGCCGTCAGGAAGTTGGCAAACGAGCCTTGGGCGATGAGCACGGTACGGAGAAACTGATCGTAGTCGAGTCCGATGATGTTCGGCAGCTCGTTCCAGTCGGCAGTTTCCTCCGTCATCTCTTCTCCGTTTCTCGTGATTTTATAGAGCGCAGTCTTGGCGTTCTCGTAGCGCACCCTTTGGAATCTGACGTGCCATTCTGCGCGGTAGATGCTGCCGTTGTTGGCAAGGAAGGTGAGTTTGCTGTAGCCTTCCTTCTTGCCACGGGTCAGGATGTTTCTACTGTCGGTAGGAGCCAGTCGGTTGTTTTCGCTGGCATCTGTAGCCCCGAAAATCTCGATGTTCTGGTTCTTGTCTCCTTTCTTCCTGGGGTAGCGAGGGGCGCGGTTGTAGAGGGCAAGGCAGATGGCGTCGAGTAGGTAGATTTGCCACTGCCCGTCGGACCTACGATGCTGAAGATGGTACTCTCGCCTAAGGCACCTTCCTCAAAGTTGATGACCTCGCCACCCTGTTTGTCAAGCGAAGCGAGGTTGAGTATTTCGAGTTGTAGGAATTTCATAATGATGATGTCGTTAATAAATCGGATAACATTTTCTCCTGTCTTTCGTTCATCGGAGCATTGTGCCTGATGGCGAAGGCTTCCTTCAGCGTATCGAGCGGAGGACGGTTGATGATGTCTTCGATGCTGGTGATGTGCTGGGAACCCTGTATGGTGGAGAGGTCCAGTTGCGGGATGATGCGCTGGATTTTGCAGAGCACGGCATCCTTTTCGTTGACGAGTTTCTCCAGTTCCTTGATGTCATCGCTGGATAGCTTTCCTGTTTCACCTTCAGCATCACGTAATCGAAGTGGTCGCTCAGTTCGCCGTCGGTTCTTTCCGAGAGTTCAGAATTGATTGAGCTTCTGCCATTTCTTGAAGGGTCAGCTCTTCCTCGTCTTCGGGCAGAATGCGAAGGGAGTGCTGCGGCTTGTATTCCAGGAAATCTACTTTCCATTCCTTACTCTTGCCGGTTTTCTTTCCTTCCTCCTCTTCTCCGTGTTCTATGGTGATGAGGTCGATGCCGTGGGTGTAGTCTTTCTCTGCAAACGACATCGGGAGGATACTTCCCGTATATCTTGCCCAGTCGGTGTTCCAGATATGTTGCCGTTTGTGGATGTGTCCGCAAGTCATATAGTCGGGATGGTCGTTCCATCCTTCCAGGTCCACTTCCTCCTGTCCGCCGATGATGATTTTCTCGCTCGCATCCTTCTTGGCGATATCCGAACCCTTGGCGTACATGTGTGCCATCATGATGCACTTCCTGCCTGGATATTTCTTTCGAGCCTCTGCTGTCAGTTCTCTCAGAAAGTCGTTGACTCCCTGCGAGTAACTGGCGTTCTGCACCACATCGCTTCTTAGGAAAGGTACGGCGAGGACGATGACTTCTTCTCCTTCCTCGTTGGTTACGGAGATGATGAGGTCATCGAAGGAATAGAGCCAATGCCCGCCGGTTTTATCATCTGTTTCCTTTCCGTTCCCTTCGTCCTCGCTTTCTCCCTGCTGCCGGATTTTCCTTACGTTTTCTCCCTGCAGCCAGATTTTCCTTACGTTTCCTCTTATTTCCACGTGGTATCGGGTGAGCAGCGGACGGGGAGCCTCCAGTCGGCTGGCGGAATCGTGGTTGCCGGCGGTAATGATGACCTGCATGTTAGGGCACAGTTGGGTAGCATCGGCAAGAAACTCGTAATAAACGGTCTGTGCCGCTGCCGATGGATTTCCGTTATCGAAGATGTCTCCTGCGATGAGGAGAGCATCGGGTTTTTGTTCAGCGATTTGTTCCAGAAGCCATTTCAGAAAATGCTTGTGTTCAGGCAGACGGTCGTTGCCGTGAAACAGGTTGCCCAGGTGCCAGTCGCTGGTTGCTATTATCTTCATACTCATAAGAATGTCTAATCTTAGTCTTTTGCTTTGTCTTTGGCTTGCAATCCTTTGAACTTTGGACTGCAATCCTTTGACCTTTGGTTTGCAATCTGACTACAAAGTTAGCACAATTATTTGGGATATGCAAAGAAATAGGGTCAAAAAACAAAGAATTATGAATGGAAAAGTGAAGATATTCAGGAAAAGTCTTGTTTAATATAGGATAAAGTTGTATCTTTGCCTAGTAGAAGTTTCGTTCACCGACGTTGAACCGACATTCAGCGACGTTGAACCGCCGTTCGCCGACGCTGAACGGACATTCAACGTCGGTGAACGGAGATTTCTCCTAGGATTAAATACTTTTCTTCCTAGGGTTGTGGACTTTTCTCCTTAGGTATGATAATAAATACCGTAGGATGCAAAAGCTGCAGTAATAAGGAGTGTAACAATCTTAATAAGAAAGGAAACAGATATGGCTAAGTACAAGTTGCAGGAGTTGACAGATATGCGTGATGAAGGCAAGCGCAGAGTTTATCCCAAGATGGTGACCAATCGGACACTATCCAGAAAAGAGTTCATCAAGAGAATGCAGGGCTACCATCGTGGTATTTCGGAAAGTACCACGGAGGCTGTCTTGCTGGATGTGGCTGATATGCTGGTAGAAATGCTCTCCATGGGCTACAATGTGAATCTGGAAGGCATCGGCACCTTCTCCCTCTCCCTCGGTTTCGAGGATGATAAGCCTACGGAAATGCAGAGTGCAGATGATAAGATGACGTATCGCAAGGTGGGCGTGAAGGACATCAACTTCAAGGCGTCTCCTGAGTTTATCAGGGAGGTGAAGCGGGAAACCGATCGTGACCTGGAACGTGATATGGGTGGCGTAAAGGTGATTCGCAAGCAGCTCTATTCCAGGGAAGAGCGCATCGCCCGTGCCATGGAGGTGATAGAGAAGAACGGAGTCCTCACCCTAGGCGATTATGCCTCCATCAACAACCTGAGCCGTACTGCTGCCTCTATGGAACTGAAGGAAATCACCGCAGACCGTACCTCGCCGATAGGTTGGATGGGTAGCGGCAGTCACAAGGTTTGGGTGAAGAGAAAAGAATAAAAGCAAATATCTCTCAGAATATTTGTTAGTTTCAATTCTTTTTCGTATTTTTGCGGTGTAATTTAAATGATAGTGTTATGACGACAATAACAAGGGAACATCTTGAAGATGAGGTACTCAAGTCGATTCAGAAGAAAGCGGAATCGATTATGCCGAAAGATGCCAAGGTTATCCTTTTGGGTCAAGGGCTAGAAGGGATGCTAAAGCAGATTCCGACTGGGACATCCTTGTGCTTCTGAACAAGGATAAGATAGATGAGCAGGATCATGATAATTACACCTATCCTCTTTGGGAATTGGGATGGCAAATCAATCAGATGATTCACCCGATAGTGTATTCGATGAAGGATTGGAACAGCAAAAAAGGCAGTCCTTTTTATAATAACGTGGAAGAGGAAGGGGTGATGCTACTGCAAAACAGCGGCACGCCCTGAACCAACGGTCACCGGCGCGTAGCGGAAAGGTAAAGGGCAGAAGCTCCTAGCCCAGGGCAACACCCTGGGTATTAAAGCGTTGTTCCCCTGCGCCCTGTAAGGGCAAAAGCCTTGAATATATGCTGCTTTATAACCAATTTTATTTGGATTTGCAAGAAACTTCCGATTTCTTGCAAATCCCAATTCTTTTTCGTACTTTTGCAGTTGTCTTGCTGTGGATGGCTGGCGATGAGTCGCTGGCTAGGTAAAAATCCATGCTTGGCCTATTTTAAATTGAAGACGTTTGCTTGACGTTTCTTCTGACCTTTCGAAACCTCGGAAATTTCATAAGCGTTCAGATGGAGACTGCGGTGGGCGTCTACCCACTGTGTATATACACATGGCATAGGTGTGCCCCTTTGACTGAGGGGGTACGCCCTATGCTATCATATATATACCTGCTTGGCGTAGGCATCTGTTGCTTCTTATTCTTGACGCTGTGGTCCATTCCGAGGTACCTGAAAGGCAAGGATGAGGCTAAAGGTAATAAGATTCCTACGCCATCATTTTATAATAGCAATCCAGTTTCTAATAATCTTCTCTACTAAGGAGTCGGTGGAGCACGGAAAAGGGGAGGAATGTATACCGTTATGGCGAAGAAAATTGATTTGGGTGCTTTGCGCCAACAGATATTAGAACTTCAGATAGATAAGGAGTTAAAGCATGATTTGTTGGAGGTTATCAATGAGAAGAAGCATTATGGACTTGTATGGGAAGAAAGCTCAGAAGCGGCTTGGGACGACATGCAAGACCAACTTCCTGTTTTTGTTGAAGACGAAAGTAAACGTTTGGATTCTGCGCCAGAAGGTTCGCCTAATCATGTGTTGATAGAAGGTGATAACCTCAATGCTCTTGCTGCTCTTACTTATGCTTATGCAGGGAAGATTGATGTAATTTATATCGATCCTCCTTATAACACAGGTAATAAAGACTTTATCTACAATGACTCTTTTGTAGATAAAGATGATAGCTTTCGCCATTCTAAATGGTTGTCGTTTATGAGTAGAAGGTTAATTGTTTCTAAAAACTTACTTGCAGACAATGGAGTAATATTCATTTCTATTGATGATAATGAACAAGCTCAGTTAAAACTTTTATGTGATAAGTTATTTGGAGCAAATAATTATATAGCACAATTTATTTGGAAAAAAAAGCAAGGAGGAGGTAACGATTCAAGTAATGTTGTTACGGAACACGAGTATGTGTTGTGTTATGCAAAACGTTTGTTAAATGGCAAAATAATAGGGCTCGATAGAAATTATCAATTGGATAAAGCTTTATATCCATACAAAGACGATAAAGGAGAATACGGATTGGTTACATTAGATAAGGCTTCTATTCAAATTAGTCAGTCCTTAATATATGAGATAATAGGTCCTGATGGGACAAAATATTATCCTCGTGTAGTTAAAGGAAAACAATCTTGTTGGCGATGGAGTAAAGCAAAAGTGGCAAAGCAATATAATGAACTTGTTTTTAAAAATGGAAAGGTATATACTAAATATTATAGACCTGAAGGTATTACGCCCAAGAGTCTTTTAATTGATGCAATTTATGGTCGAACGGAAAGTGGAAACGATGATATTAAAGAAATATTTGGCAATAAACCTTTGGATATCCAAAACCATTGTTGTTGCTAAAACATTTGATATCAATAACAAAAGGAAAAGACTCCACTATCCTCGACTTCTTCGCTGGCTCAGCACTACTCTCCACGCAACAATGCAATTGAACTCAGAAGACGGCGGTCATCGCAAATGTATCTTAGTGACCAACAACGAGAATAACATCTGCGAAAAAGTAACCTACGAGCGAAATAAACGAGTCATTAATGGTTATACTAATCAGAAGGGTGAAGAAGTTCCTGGCTTGACTCACAATAATCTTCGTTATTATAAAACGGAGTTTGTGCCTCGTGACCAAAGCAGCAGTAAGAGTCGTCGAGCATTGATGGCTTCTCTCGTTGACCTCCTCTGCATCAAGAACAATATCTATAAAGAGCAAGAAACATTTGGAGGCAAGAAATTTAAGAAGAACGTATTGCGCTATTTTAAGGATGAGGCTGGACAGATGCTTGTTGTCCTCGACGAGCGTGTAGTCAGTATTATCATTCCGATGATAGCTGAGGTTGCGACTAGGCAGAATCCTTTGAAGGTTTATGTTTATAGTGATGGCGCATACGCTTATGAGGACGAATTCCATAAAGTCATGCCTGTTATAGAACTGTGTGCCATGCCAGATGCTTTCTTGCAAGCTTTAGAAGGTGGAACGGATATTCTGCCAAAGCAAAAGTATAGTGAGGCTATGATGAAAGAGTTTCAGCAAAACGAGGCACTCGCCATGCAAAACGAGGAGGTTGTGAAAGAAGCTCTCAGCGATGACTATGATTATGTGCCAAAGGAGAAAGAAGATAATGTTACTAATGACATAATAGAATAAGGAGGTAACGAAAATGATAGAACTACGAGATTACCAGAAAAAGGCGGTACGAGAACTGAAACAGAAGATGATTGAAATGCTCAATGATTCTGAAGACCGCCAAAAGTTGATATTCAAGGCTCCTACTGGAGCCGGAAAGACGGTGATGGTGAGTACCTTGCTGGATGAGCTGACTCGTGACCTACCTATGAATGGGCAGTGCGATATTCTCGTGTAGCATGGGTTTGGATTGCTCCTAACAAGTTGCATCAGCAGAGTTATCGCTCCATGCGCAATTTCTTTAGTGAACGAAGATCGTTGCGTCCTGTTATGTTTGATGAGTGTGATCATGTAGATGGTCTGCATCCTGGCGATGTGCTCTTTTTGAACTGGGAGAGCATCAATAAGGATAATGCCGTCATGATTCGTGACAATGAGCAGAACCGCACGCTCTACGACTGATACGGAAGACCAAGATAGAGCAGCATCTGCCAGTGGTGGTTATCATAGACGAGGAACACATGTTTGCCGGACGTAATGCCAAGAAAAGCGAGATGGTATTGCAAGCTATCCAGCCACACATAGAACTTCGAGTATCTGCAACGCCAGTCACCCAAAGCTATCATGCGGTTCTTGTGAAACGCCAAGATGTAATCAATGAAGAAATGATTAAGAAGGGCATAGAACTGAATCCGAATGTAAAGAGCAGTAAGGAACAGTCGGAGCTTACGGTGAACCAGCGTCTCTTGAAGAAGGCTCTCGAAAAGCGAAAGGAACTGGCTGAGGCTTACAAGGAATATGGCATCAATCCGTTATTGCTCATTCAGTTGCCTAATGATAGCTGCGAATCTATGTCGTCGAAGGACAAGACTATCGCCGAGGAGATGCAAGCCTACTTAGAACAGGTTTGCGACATCAGCGTGGCAAATGGCAGGTTGGCTGTATGGCTATCAAAAGATAAATCGCCCAATCTACAGAATATCACTCATCCTGATGATATTACCGAGGTCTTGCTGTTCAAGCAGGCCATAGCCTTGGGATGGGATTGTCCTCGTGCCTCTGTCCTTCTGATATTCAGAGAATTGCAGAGTATGACTTTACCACTCAGACCGTGGGACGAATACTCCGAATGCCAGAGCAGCATTTTTATAAGAACGACATTCTGAACTACGGTTATGTTTATACCGACCTTTCGGCTGACATGATTAGCATTGTGGGAGATGACATGAACTATATCAGCACCCTCTACGCCAATCGCAAGAAAGACTTGCCGAACATCACGCTCCGTTCTTATTATACGGATAAGCATGGGGCAACAAGAAACCGCTTGCTCCCAGTTCCGCAGCATCTTCTATAAGACCATGGAACGGGAATGGGAACAAAACCCGTTGTTGCTCTTCTCTGCAGAAGATTTCTTTGAGGATGATGGTGAGACTGAGGATGCTGACGAGGCGAAAAAAAAGGAGGCAGACATGGATGCCAAAATCAAGTTGAATCGCTACAATGCCAAGCGACATGGTGTGCAGACCGATGTATCAAGAATCTTGGTGGCTATCCCGAAGGACACCCCATTGACGGGTGATTCGGGCATCGTGGAAATAACAGACAAGGCAAGGTTGGCTCTGAACGCATCAGAATTGCAGAATCTCTTTACGCTGTTCTGCCGTAAGAATGTGGGTGGGTTCTCCAAATTTGACAGTACGCCAGTCTTGCAAGGAGCCATCGAGAGTGCCTTGGAGGAATACCTGCAAGTCTTTTCGATGGATGTGCCTAAGGTGGTGCTCTATCATCAGAACCGTCCGCGCTTCGAGGAATTGATACGCAAGGCGTTGGTTACCTACGAGGCTACGCTGAAGAGAAAAGCCAAGGAGGTATCGATGGAATATCAGCAGTCTGTATGGCAAGTGCCGGAGACTCGTCTCTATAATGCGGCAATGGTGAGAACTACGGAAGGCGAAATCTTCAACCATGCCTTGTATCCTTATTTTGAGCAGATTACGGCATCGAGACCTGAGCAAGAGTTTGCACGTTGGTTGGATGACAAGATGGAATATGTGGAGTGGTGGTACAAGAATGGAGACGAGGGAAAGCAGCATTTCGCCGTGCCTTATACGGATTCGGGGAGTAGAAAACGTTGTTTCTATGTGGATTTCATCGTCAGATTGAAGTCGGGTACCATCTGCCTCTTCGACACCAAAACCAAGGGCAGCGATGCGGATGCGCCAGAAAAGAACAATGCCCTCTTGGATTACATCTCCAGTTATCAAGCTACAGGCAAGAAGATTGTGGGTGGCGTGCTCATCAAAGACGAGGGTACGAGCAACTGGTATTATCCTGGAGGCATTATCGAGAACACTGACAATATAGATGGGTGGTCGGCATTGCATCTTGAAACCCTATAATATAATAAGGTAATCATATATAATAAGGTATGAAGAAAAGCTTGGACAGAACATTCCTGAACTATGGAATCAGGCAGGAAGACATGCAACTCATAGATAGTGCATGCCAATCGGAGGGTATAGATGCGGAATGGCTCAAGGATTATACTCAAGCCTTTCCATGAAGAGCGTAATAACCAAAATGAGTCAAGTCTTGAGGAAAAGAAGGTGACGAAAATACTCAAGAAGGCTCTCAAAGAAATTAAGAAGTAATGAAACTGAAGCGTATCTACATAGAGAATTATAAGACCTACAGAAAGTTGGACTTAAACTTAGAGGTAACGAGCGACCGTCCCATCATCTTGATAGGTGGTGCCAATGGTTGTGGAAAAACTACGCTCTTCGATGCCATCTATTCTGCACTCTATGGATTGAAGATATCCAACAAACGACAGTTTGAGGAAATCTTCAATTCGGGGGTAAAGAACGAGAGCGGTATAGAAGGCAAGACCATCATGCTGGAGATTACTTTCTCTGGGATGGTTTTGGGGCAAGAAACGCCTTATCGGTTGCGTCGTGCCTATCGGTTTGTGGATGGCAGGATACAGGAGAGCAACGTGCTCAATATGAATGGTAACAGTTATCCTTACGGTTCTGGTTCAACGGCTATCAAACGCAGCACCAATGAAGCGATAGTCAACAAGATTATCTCTGCCAATCTGCCTGCTGAATTGAGCAACTATTTCCTCTTTGATGCTATGAAGACTTCCGACCTCGTGAAGGAAGAACAAATCAACAAGCTCATCATGAAGAACATCAATTCGGTGATGGGCTTCAATAAATACACTCAGTTGCAAAATGCTGCCTCGGCTTATCTTGATGAGAAGAAGGCGGAACGCTTGGAGAACGAAAACCTGCGTGCCGAATACCTGAAACTGACCAAGCAGAAGGTGGAGATGGAAAGGGATGTGGCAAGTCTCAACGATGCTTACAACGATGCATTGAACTATGCCAACGACCACAAACAGCAATATGAGCAACTGAAAGAAGGTAGAAACTCTGACGAGGTGATACGTGACAAGATGCGCCAGATAGAGGAGAGCATCAACAGTTACTATCAGAAGGAGAAGGAATACAGACAGGATGCCGAGGCTATCTCCAAAGATTTAGAGTGGAACGTAATCATGCCAAAGGTTGCCAATAGCATCAGTACCGAGGTGGAACTTATTCTGAACGAGAAGGAGGTGGTGGCTTCTGCAAGGGGTAATATCCTCAATGACCAACAGATAGAAAAGGTTACCCAGGATGTAATACGATTGCTTAAGGAGAAATACCCGCAGGTAGCGAGGTTTCTATTGCCGAGATTATTAAAGAAATCAAATGTGAGCAAGACAACAGCGATGATTATAATGATAAATATGGTTTTCTGAGTGATGCTGATGTCAATGTGTTGAGAAACCTGGTTCAGCAATCATATTCCAATCCTTATCTTTCGCTGGATGAGAGACGTGAAAGCTTAAACTTAGAGTTGGCGGATATTCCAAAGAAACAGGAACAATTGGAAGAATATAAACGCGCCTTGACTGGTCACGATTACAGCATCATCGAACTCTATGAAAAAAATGACAGGAAGATAGAGGAATTGAAGGCAAAAATCGTGGAACAGAAGAATGCTATCAAGGAAATGGAGAGGAAGATTTCTACTTACGATTATGATATGCCACAAGTTCCAGATCCTCAGTATGATATGTTATGCAAACTGCCTGGCTTCTTCAAGTCGCTTTCCTGTAAGTTACTCAAGTCGAAGAAGGCAAGTATCGAGCGTATGATGAAGGAGCAGTTGAACATCAACTTGGTGATTTATGCTGGTTACATCGGTAGGGTAGAGCTTTCGGCAGATGATTCGGAGGAAATCTCGTTCAAGATATTCCACAAGAATGGTAATGAAATTTATCTGAGTCAGCTGAATGCTGGTGCCAAGCAAACTGTGATGCAGGTCTTACTGAAAGTCCTGTATGAACTGGGTGATTACGACCCTCCTGTAATGATAGATACTGTAATGGGTGTTCTTGACAAGGAGAGTCGTGAAGTTATCATCAACCGTTATTTCCCGGATTTGGCTCATCAAACCATCCTGTTAAGTACTGATACGGAAATAACGACAGAGACTGATTTCAAGAAGATAGTGGCTTATGTGGCAAGAACCTATACTTTGCATAGAGACCAGGAAAGGCAGTGTACTACTGTCAGCGATGATTACTTTGGATTACAAACTTACGAATCTAGTAGAAATGAATGTACAAGATATAAAACTTGAGGGAATGAGAATTCTGGAAGAAACTCATGATTTGCTTGAAGAAGTGAAATATGCTATCGAGCAGAAACTGAACCTTTCGGATTACTCAGATATGGTTCGCCCTGTAGTATTGAACTTTACTACGGTTATGCGAATCTGTCTTCTTGTTGGATTGAGCGATAAGACACCAAGAAGTAAGTCAAAGGTAGAGAAATTGCAAACCTCTGCAGGTATGCAGCCATTGGGTGGTTCTTTCTTTACCAAGTCAAATATAAAGGAGGTCTTCGTGGCTCTTATCAAGATGCGTTATAGTGATATTGATGCCGACTGGCAGAATTCTACTTTTCTGAGCAAGGTGCTTTTTAGCGAAATGATGAGGGGTAAGAGTATCTTGATGGAAGAAGGAGGTATTGATGAATGGCTGCACTTCTCTCCGTTGAGAGGTGGAAAGTCGTTGATGGATATTCCTGAGTTGAATCTTTATATCGGTCAGTATGAGGATGGAATGGATGCGGCTTTAGACATCAACAGTACTGCTATTTCAAATACACAGATATTGATAGCAGGAACTACTGGTTCGGGTAAGTCAAACTTATTAGCTGTCCTCATCAATCAAATCAGAATGGCATCGGCTGATACCTACTATCCTGTCAACTTTCTCTTGTTCGATTACAAGGGGGAGTTCTCTGATCCTGCCCATGCCGATTGGCTGTCGAAGTTTGAGACCGATTCCTCTGCCATCTTGAATCCGATGGAGAAACCTTTGCCGTTTACTCCGTTCAAGGACTTTACTGGCAGACCTGTCAATGAAATCCACCTGTATTCCACGACCTTGGCAAATGCCATCTGTGCTATATCTTCCGCTAAAGATTGGTGCTTTGATGGATAACAGAACTGAGCGAAGCTATCATCAATGCCTACAAGGCGAAGAACCAGAAACCAATCACCTTTCAGGAAGTTTTGATCATTATACGATGTTGATGCCCGAGAAGAAACAGGGTGATATGATAGTGTAAAATCAGTCTTAAACCAGTTGATTCTGAATAATATTTTTGCAGAGGAAGACAAGGTAGATTTGGTGAAAGGTTGTTATATTATCAACTTAGGAAAGTTTGACAAGGAAGGTATTATGGCAAAGGCTATCGTATATTTCGTGACATCGAAGTTGAACAACATCTATGAGCAATTGCCTCCACAGGCAAAGAATGAGGATAGGGTGGAGCTGCGCCATTTCACCATCATCGATGAGGCTCACTATATGCTTGGTTTCGAGAACAAGCCTTTGCAGAACTTGATAGCTGTGGGTAGAAACAAGGGCATGAGCATCATCCTTGCTACACAGAATATGGATTCGTTTAAGAAAGCCTCTTTTGATTTCTATGCCAATGCCCAATATCCTCTCATTATGAAGCAACAGCAACAGAATGATGGAGTGTTGAAGGATTTGTTTGGTGTGAGTGGCATGGCTCTGCAGGAGCTGAAGCAAGCTATTGCTGGCTTGCAGAAGGGTGAACTGATAACCAAGGATACCCAGGCTATGACCCTTGGTATCGGCAAACATTGGAAGAAAATTAAGGTTACTCATCTTATTTGATAATGGATAAAGATATAGACTATTATCTGGGTGTTTTTGAAAAGATGAAAAGAGCGCTTATGCGGGGCGTAAAAGCTCCGCATAAGCCCCTTTTGCTCTTGGCTATTTTAAATCTTTGCCAGCGAGGTACCATAAAAGATAATCATATCGTTCTTTCAAGTGTAAAGTCTTTGCGCGATGTTTTTGCTTATGCAGAAATAGACCAGGAATTATATGATTTAATGGTTAATAGAGAGTCTGCTGTAATCCTGGAGTGTAAGCTTCGGGAACTCGTATAAACTAATCCCGAAGTATTTATGAATGCTTGCTAGGAGTAAAAATATTATACGAAGCTTTTGCCCTTGCAGGGCGCATTGCTGACTGCGAGTGTACCCAGGGCGTTGCCCTGGGCTAAGAGCTTTTGGGCTTTCAGCCCGTTCTTGAACCACCTGCAATTATATGTTAGACCTTTCGAGTATTGTGCGCATAGCACGATAGCGAGAATAATTTTGGTATTGCTTTTATTGGATAAGCCATAATCCTTCTGCCTTTAATTCTTCTATAAATTCTTCAAAATCTGTAGCCTTGCCTGTCCTTTCGTATTCCGCTTCAATAGCTTCAATCCTAGCCACGGCTTCTTCTTCATTAGCCGGATGCCAGCCAATAGGAGTCGGCTGCTCTTCTTGTAATGTATATCTTTTCTCCTTCATAAGCTTTTTCCTTTATAGTTTTCTTTTGAATTGTCTGATCAGATATCTAGGACTTCTTCTCATATCCCATAAATCTACGAAAATGACGAGGTCGTTGGCTTCGTCGTAGCGATAGATAATCTTCCAATTCTCCTTGATAATCGCACTATGGTAAGGGCGGTGGAATCGCTTAAGCAATGGCTCTCTGGGTGAAGAAAGAGGATGTTTGCAAAGTCTGTTTATTATTGCTTGCAAGCTTTCGTCAAATCTTTGAACGCAAAGTCGACCAAAGTTTTGATAACTATAGTCGGTTGTTTCTTTATAAATTTGAAGAAAGCTATTGCGTAGTGTTACTTTAGCCATGTTCGTTCTTCGTTTAGTTTATTGAAAAACTCTTCTACACTATAGCTAATGCCTGTCCTTTCATATTCCGCCTCAATAGCTTCAATCCTAGCCACGGCTTCTTCTTCATTAGCCGGATGCCAGCCAACAGGAATCTTATTCCAGTCAATATCTTCTTCTGCACATTCATCCTCGGGAAGTGCTATGGCGACATTTCCGTGATAGGCTGGTGCTGGCTCTGCTGCGAAAGCTGCATCTTTCTGTTCTTCTGGCAATGTATATCTTTTCTCTTTCATAAGCTTGCGTATTTTATCTGCTGCAAAAATACGATTATTATCTGAATCATGCAAGAAAAATGGGAGAAAAGTTTTTAAAGTATCTTATAATCATGGTTTTTGCTCTTTATTGGGCTTGGGGTGTTTCTAAAAAAGTCACAATATCCGGCAGATGGTGCTGAGTATTGTGACTTACTTTTTGTTATACAAATCTTTTCTATTCGATGCTTTCTTCTATCGACTTCAATACATAGTCGAGAATCTCATCGGTGTGGCAGAGGGAGATGAAATTGCCCTCAAACTGCGATGGACTTACGTAGATGCCCATAGGCACGCGGTTTGACTTCAACTGACCTGCCTGAATCTCGCCCGCCTTGAACTTTCAATACCTTGAAGGAATTGAGGTGAATCTTAGTGGTGTTTCAAATCACACGCAGCCTGCTCATAGTCGATGAGATGATCAATGTAGGGTGGTCGCCGCAGATTTCGCAGGATGCACGCTTCTTTACCTTGATGGTGCGGAAGTTCATCGTCTTGGCATCGAAGGTCAGCAGACGGTCGGTGAGCAAGTCGCCTACACCGAGGAAGTACTTCAATGCCTCGGCTGCCTGGATGGTTCCGAGCATACCGGCGATGGCACCCAATACTCCTGCCTGGCTAGAGGTAGGAACAGTGCCTGCTGGAGGTGGTTCCTTGAAGAAGCAACGGTAACATGCCGTGCCTGGCAGGTGGGTAAAGGTCTGACCCTGGAATCTCAGGATGCCGCCATGCGAGAATGCCTTGCCCAAGCGCACACAGGCATCATTGATGAGGAACTTCGCAGGGAAGTTGTCTGTGGCATCGATGATGAATCCCATGGCTTGATGATTTCCTCGGCATTGTCTGAGGCGAGGAAAGTATGATATGTGTCACCTCTACATCAGGATTGATGGCAATCATCTCTCC
>ENA-OQCS01000405-OQCS01000405.1-human-gut-metagenome-genome-assembly--contig:-NODE-405-length-24005-cov-2.194907_pt1 | contig 24005 bp, 31 predicted proteins | sample MGYA00242757_ERZ504575 | MGnify/ENA primary metagenome ERZ504575 (study PRJEB26092, sample SAMD00036297) | human gut metagenome | host: Homo sapiens | study: EMG produced TPA metagenomics assembly of... | reverse complement strand
GTTATCTGAAGGATCTGGTAGATGCCTACCGTCAGGATGTCGCTGCCTGCCTGATAAAGGCAATTATAACGACTACCGCAATATGCTGCACTGCTATGAATACTTTGATCATTACAGAGAATTCATTGCCTGCCTGGTGAACACAGGACTGGGGCATCTGCTGCTGCAGGCCCTGGACAGTTATATCCTTGATACCTATTATACGGAAGATAAAGGCCGGGATTTCTATTACACGCTTCGTGCGTTCTCCGGTTCCCTCTACAATATCTACGTCACCTGGATCATGGAAAATTCCATGGAATCCGCTGAAGAGATCGTATCCATTATCTGTCAGATCTATTCCTGATCATGATAACAATCATCAAAGGACTGCGCAAAAATACGCAGTCCCTTTTTATTTTTATCTCTGATCCAACGGAACATATTCCAGTTCCTGCATCACGCTCTTATAAGCGGGACGGATGATCTTATCCATATTGATCAATTCTTCAATACGATGCGCGCTCCATCCCACGATTCTTGCGATGGCAAAATCGGTGTATATAATTCCAGTGGGATCTCCAGCATGCTGTATACGAATCCGCTGTAGAAATCCACATTGGCGCTGACGCCCTTATAGATCCTGGACTTCTGGGAGATGACCTCCGGTGCCATCCGCTCGATCATGGAGTACAATGCGAAATCCTTGTCTCTGCCCTTGCTACTGCCAGCTTCTCCACGAAGCTCTTAAATACCTGGGCTCTGGGGTCGGACAGAGAGTAGACAGCATGACCCATACCATAGATCAGTCCCTTGCCGTCAAAGGCTTCCTTATTCAAAATCTTGTTCAGATAAACTCTTACCGCATCCTCATCAGTCCAGTCGGACACATGGGCTTCGATATCCCGCATCATCTCTACGACCTTGATATTGGCACCACCGTGCTTGGGTCCCTTCAGAGAAGAAAGCGCTGCTGCCACTACGGAATAAGTGTCGGATCCGGAAGAGGTTACGACTCTGGTAGTGAAGGTGGAATTGTTACCGCCGCCGTGCTCCATATGCAGCACCAGTGCGGTATCCAGTACTTTGGCCTCCAGCTCGGTATATTGTTTGTCGGGACGAAGCATCATCAGCAGATTCTCTGCTGTGGAAGCTTCTTCTGCGGACGATGTATGTACATACTCTCATCATTGGAATAGTGATTATATGCATGGTAGCCGTAGACTGCCAGCATAGGGAACACAGCGATCAGTCCCAGACATTGTCTTAATACATTTTCAATGGAAGTATCGCTGCAATTTTTATCATAGGAAGCCAGTGTCAGAACACTCCTGGTCAGGGAATTCATGATGTCACTGCTGGGAGCTTTCATGATGACATCTCTGGTGAAGTTGGTAGGCAAAGTTCTGCTGGATGCCAGAATATCGTTAAAATGCTTCAGTTCGTCACGATTCGGCAGCTTACCGAACAAAAGTAAATAAGCCACTTCTTCGAATCCGAATGATCCCCGCGGAATCCGTTGACCAGTTCGATACAGTCATAACCGCGATACCACAGCTTACCTTCACAGGGTATCTTTTTGCCATCCTCCATTTTGAAGGATTCGATCCGGGAGATATTGGTAAGGCCTGCGACTACGCCGTTACCGTTCTTATCACGCAACCCCCTCTGCACGCCATACTCATCGAACATCTGGGGTTCCAATCTATCTGCCGCTCTGCACAGGCCGGCATGTTCCAACATATACTCTGCGTTTTTCTTCATCCTAATACCTTCCTTTCCCTCACATTTCTATATATGATACCAGGGTCAAAAGGTCTAAGCCCACATGAGCTTGCTCATAAGTGGGTGAAAGACCTTAGGACCGCCCCGATATGAGCATAAAAGTGGATGATAATCCCACGATATGCGAATAGAGGGGAAGGATTGTGGGAGTGCGTAGCACGAAGCAATCCGTAGGTATCAAAGTCGGGGGCCTTTGACCCCGACATCCTTATAATAAGGTTACAGGTACCGGCTGCGAAGTGCCGGCACAGGAGTGGACATACAGACAAGAGAGACGAGGAAGAGCGTTATGGATATTAATGTGGGAGATGTATTGAAACTGAAAAACAACATCCCTGCGGAAGCAGAGAATGGGAAGTACTCCGCGTGGGAGCGGACTTTCGACTGAAATGTCTGGGCTGCGGTCACCAGATTATGATCGCACGGAAATTACTAGAAAAAAATGTGAAAGAAATCGTTGAAAAAGCTTGAAAAGTGCACGGGAATATGGTAACATGTTCTTTCGTGAGACACTTTATTCCTTGCTCATATGTGAAATATGGGCCAGAGACCAAAAGGAGGTAACTAACATGAACAAGTACGAATTAGCCGTTGTTGTTAGCGCTAAGATCGAGGATGATGAGAGAGCAGCCGTTGTTGACAAGTGCAAGCACTGGTTGAGAGATTCGGCGGCAACATCACAGAAGTGGACGAGTGGGGCAAGAAGAAGCTTGCTTACGAAGTTCAGAAGATGAAAGAAGCTTTCTACTACTTCATCAGATTCGAAGCTGAGAGCACTGTTCCTGCAGAGATCGAGAGCCGTGTTCGTATCATGGACAACGTGATCAGATACTTATGCGTTAGACAGGACGAGGCATAAACAGAAAGCGAGAAGCGAAATATGAATAAAGTAATTCTTATGGGACGTTTAACAAGGGATCCTGAGGTGAGATATTCTCAGGGAGCTACCGCAACAGCGATCGCTCGTTTTTCCATTGCAGTAGATAGAAGATTTAAGCGTGATGGCGAGCCGGATGCTGATTTTATTAACTGTGTAGCGTTTGGTAAGACTGGTGAGTTTATCGAGAGATATGGCCACAAGGGAACAAAGTTCGTTGTGGAAGGACGTATCCAGACCGGCAGTTATACCAATAAGGATGGACAGCGTGTGTACACTACCGATGTAGTGGTTGAGAACGTAGAGTTCGCAGAGAGCAAGAATGCATCTGCCGGCAATAATGACGGTGGATACCAGAACGCTGGTTTTGGTGGTGGTAATAATGCCCCCGCTCCTTCCGGAGCCGGTGATGGTTTTATGAACATCCCTGACGGCATCGATGAAGAATTACCCTTTAACTAAGTTCAGTGACAAGCGGAGCTGACACCCGCCTCTGCCCTGACAGATTCCGATAGGAGGTAATAATAATGGCTTTTAATAAGACTGAGAAGACCGATTCTCCGATGAGAAAAAAAGGCGGTATGCGCAGAAGAAAGAAGTTTGCGTATTCTGTGGTAAAGATAATGTAATCGATTATAAGGATACAGCTAAGCTGAAGAAGTATGTATCTGAGAGAGGTAAGATCCTTCCTCGTCGTATTACCGGTACTTGCGCAAAGCATCAGAGAGCACTGACCGTTGCCATCAAGAGAGCACGTCACGTAGCACTTATGCCTTACGTAGCTGAATAATTCAGACTAAGATAGTAGTAAGAGACCAGCCGCAAAAGTGGCTGGTCTTTTTTTCGACGTATGCAAGGAGACGAAGCGGCATGAGAAGAATACCAATCACAGATTACATACACCGGAACTGGAGATTTACAACGAACGCAGGGAAATACAGCTGCTCCGCTATTACGAACCGGCTCCCGGGTTGTTCATTGCGGAGAGTGCAAACGTGATCCTGCGGGCGCTGACGGCGGGATACGAACCGTTGTCGCTTCTGATGGAACAGAGAGAAGCGGATTCCGAGAAGGGAAGAGAAGTCCTGGGGCGGATCATGGAGAGATCGGAGGAAATTCCTGTCTATGTGTCATCTAACGAGGTGTTATCCCAGATCTCAGGCTTCAAGCTGGCGCGTGGCATGCTCTGTGCCATGCGGCGGAGAGCTTTGCCGAAGATGGAGGAGCTGTGTCGGGATGCCAGACGCATCGCTATCCTGGAAAACGTCGTGAATCCCACGAATGTAGGAGCAATCTTCCGCTCCGCAGCAGCGCTGGGGATTGATGCGGTGCTCTTGACTGCAGGCTGCAGCGACCCTTTGTACCGTCGTGCGGCGAGAGTCAGCATGGGGACGGTATTCCAGGTGCCTGGACATTTTTGGGGACGGAAGATTGGGCGGATCGCACGATGGCACAGCTGCGTGGCATGGGATACCGTACCGCAGCTATGGCGTTAAAGGAAGACAGCCTGTCACCGGATGCCCGGGTATTACACGAAGCGGAAAAGCTTGCAATTATTCTGGGGACGGAAGGGGAAGGCCTGGCAGCGGACACTATCGCAGACTGTGATTACACGGTCTGCATCCCTATGGCAAGAGGTGTGGATTCCCTGAATGTAGCGGCAGCCAGTGCGGTAGCATTCTGGGAATTATGCAGATAAGAGCGATTTTAACCCGAAATGCTGACAAAAAGCACAAATTTGACAGAGGAATATTGTCTATTCGTCAAAATAATATGGTGGCATAGTGGTATATTATTTGTTATAATAGAAGTTGTCGAACGCAAACATTGAGAGGTGTTCTTTGATGAAAAAACGAATCAGACTGAAGGGAAGAATCCGTACATATATTCAGTTCACCCTGTATCTGGGACTTTTGCTGCTGGCAATTGATGCCGCGGTATTCATGCTGGATTTCCGTGCCGGACTGCTTACTTTCGGATTTACGATCTTCTATTTGCAATTACACTGACATTGTATTTCTATAATAAACCGATCATTATGAATGAGCTGATCAGCTTTGCCACGGAGTATGGGCAGATCCAGCGGAAACTGTTGCGGGATCTGGACCTGCCGTATGCCCTTTTGGACGATTCCGGCAAGGTGATCTGGACGAACATTGCCTTTGAAAATGTGGTGCACCAGCCAAAGGGATATAATAAATCCATTACTTCCCTGTTCCCTACCATTACCAGGGACAGGCTTCCGGATGATTCCGGTGTGGATGAGGCACAGTACGAGCTGGAGTATGAGGGCTGTGAATACGTAGCAAAGTTCCGTAAGATTTCCCTGAAGGAAATGGCAGAACACAGCGATATGATCGATGCGGAAGGGTACAACGGCTATTTGATCGCAGTCTATCTGTTTGATGAGACCGCGCTGCACATCGCATTGCAGGAAGTGGATGATCAGAGCCTCACGGTGGGGATGATCTACCTGGATAACTATGAGGAAGCGCTGGAGAGTGTAGAGGAAGTTCGCAGGTCCCTGTTGATCGCATTGATCGACCGTAAGGTGAACAAATACATTGCTTCCCTGGATGGTATCAGTAAAAAGCTGGAGAAGGACAAATACCTCGTGATCATGCGGAAAAAAGCGGTGGCACAGCTGCAGGAGAGCCGTTTTGATCTGTTGGAAGAAGTGAAGACCGTTAACATCGGTAACGAAATGGCTGTGACTATCAGTATCGGTATCGGACTGGATGGTCTGACCTATGCACAAAATTATGAGTTCGCCCGTACTGCCATTGATCTGGCATTGGGACGTGGTGGTGACCAGGCGGTCATCAAGACTCCGGAGAGCATTACCTACTACGGTGGCAAGAGTCAGCAGGTAGAGAAAAATACCCGTGTCAAGGCGAGAGTAAAAGCCCACGCTGCGGGAGATCATTACCGGCAAGGATCGCGTCATTGTTATGGGTCACCGGATGCCTGATGTGGACAGCTTCGGGTCTGCAGTGGGTATCTACCGTATTGCCCAGACTTTGGGCAGAAAAGCCCATATTGTACTGAACGAGGCGACGACTTCTGTTCAGCCTCTGGTAGAGCTGTTTAAGAATAATCCGGAATATGATGAAGATATGATCATCACCAGCCAGCAGGCAATTGATATGGCAGGCAGCAACACCGTACTGGTAGTCGTGGATGTCAATAAGCCGTCCATTACAGAATGCCCGGATCTGTTGCGCTTCTGTAAATCTGTAGTGGTTCTGGACCATCACAGACAGGGCACAGAGACTATAGAAAATGCCACATTATCCTATGTGGAGCCTTATGCATCCTCGGCCTGTGAGATGGTATCCGAGATCCTGCAGTACACTTATGACAATATCAAGATCCGTACGGAAGAGGCGGATTGTATGTACTCCGGTATCATGATCGATACCAACAACTTTATGACCAAGACCGGTGTCCGCACCTTTGAAGCTGCCGCATTTCTGCGTAGAAATGGCGCAGATGTCACCAGAGTCAGAAAACTGTTCCGTGAGGATGCTGCAGAATATAAGGCAAAGGCAGACGCAGTCAGCCAGGCAGAGATTTACAAGCAGTTTTTTGCCATCTCTCTGTGTACCGCGGAGGATCTGCCCAGTCCTACGATCATTGGGGCACAGGCAGCCAACGAACTGCTGAATATCAAAGGTATCAAGGCAAGTTTCGTACTCACGGATTATCAGGGTAAGATCTATGTCAGTGCCAGATCCATTGATGAGGTTAATGTACAGATCATTATGGAACGTATGGGTGGCGGCGGTCACATGAACACTGCAGCCTGTCAGATGGAGGGTGTAGGATTGGTAGAAGCATCGGCGTGCTGAAGCATACCATTGACGATATGTTGGAATCCGGAGAGATTTAGAGATAGGAAAGGCAGGTATATAACATGAAAATTATTTTACTTCAGGATGAAAAAAAGCTGGGCAAAAAAGGAGATATCATTGAAGCCAGCGAAGGATATGCAAGGAACTATATTTTACCCAAAAAGATCGGTGTGGAAGCAACTTCCAAAAATATGAATGACCTGAAGCTTCAAAAAGCGAATGAAGAAAAAGTAGCACAGGAGAACCTGGATGCGGCAAAAGCTCTGGCAGCGGAGCTGGAGACTAAGCAGGTCATGGTTAAGATCAAAGCAGGAGAAGGCGGCAAGACCTTTGGCTCTGTATCTTCCAAGGAGATCGCAACTGCCTGCAAGGAACAGCATGGCATTGAAATCGATAAGAAGAAAATTGTACTTCCCGAGAGCCTGAAGAATTTTGGTTCCTATGAGGTGACAGTAAAGCTTCATCCTCAGGTGGCAGCAAAACTGACGGTGAAAGTTACGGAGGCATAGACAGGCCCATGCCGGCTATAGATGAAAATGTAATCAAAAGAATAATGCCCCACAGCCTGGAGGCAGAACAGTCGGTGATCGGATCTATGTTCATCGATACGGAGGCAATCGCTGCCGCGACGGAACAGATCTCGGGAGAGGATTTCTACAATCGTCAGTACGGTATTGTATTTGACACGATCGTGGAATTGAACAACGAGGGAAAACCGGTGGATTTTGTTACCCTGCAGGATCGACTGAGATCCAGGGAAGATGTGCCGCCGGAGGTCAGCGGACTGGATTTCCTGACGAACCTGATCGCATCGGTGCCAACCTCCGCTAACATTAAGTACTATGCCGGTATTGTTGCGGAGAAAGCAACCCTCAGACGACTGATTCGTACCAACGAAGAGATTGCCAATACCTGCTACAGCGGGAAAGAAAGTCTGGATACAATCCTGGAGAGTACCGAGAGCAAGATCAATGAGGTGGTACAGAAAAAGAATGTAAAAGAGTTCGTCCCGATCCGTACGGTGGTTATGAATGCTATGGACAAGATTGAGAAGGCATCCAAGCTTCACGGAACTGTTACAGGTATTGCCACCGGATTCATTGATCTGGATTATCGTACTGCCGGTATGCAGCCCTCTGACCTGGTGCTGATCGCCGCCCGTCCTTCCATGGGTAAGACAGCGTTTGTGCTGAATATCGCGCAGCATGTGGCTTTTAAGCAGAATCTGCCGGTAGCCATATTCAGTCTGGAAATGAGTAAGGAGCAGCTGATCAACCGTATGTTTTCCCTGGAATCCAGCGTGGATGCACAGAAGCTTCGTACCGGCCAGCTGAATGACCAGGAGTGGGAGCGGCTGATCGAGAGTGCCGGTGTCATCGGTAAATCCAAACTGATGATTGATGACACGCCGGGCATCAGCATTGCAGAGCTCCGCTCCAAATGCAGAAGAATGAAGCAGGAAAATGGACTGTCCATGATCATCATCGACTATTTACAGTTGATGTCAGGCAGCGGCGGCAGAAGCAGCGACTCCAGACAGCAGGAGATTTCCGATATTTCCCGTTCCTTAAAGGCGGTAGCCAGAGAGTTATCCGTACCGGTGCTGGCGCTGTCCCAGCTGAGCCGAGCGGTAGAACAGAGACCGGATCATCGGCCGATGTTGTCCGACCTGCGTGAATCCGGAGCTATCGAGCAGGATGCCGACGTGGTAATGTTTATTTACCGTGATGATTATTACAACCATGATTCACCGGACAAGGGTATTTCCGAGATCATCATTGCCAAGCAGAGAAACGGTCCGATCGGAACCGTACAGCTGGCATGGCTGCCGGAGTACACCAAGTTCGCTAACCTGGAAAACGACAGAAAAAAAAGATTTTTAAGTATCCTGCGAATACAGAATATAAAACACGAAAGAGAACAAGTAAGGGAAATTCCCCTGTACCTGTTCTCTTTTTTATTTCACATTTTCATAATATGACAATTTAGAAAAGGAGAGATTATGGGAGAGTATTTATTGATTTCGGATGCAGCAAAACAGGTAAAGGTGGAGAGCCACGTGCTTCGTTACTGGGAGGAAGAACTGCACCTGCCATCAAGCGTAACGAATTGGGGCATCGCTATTATACGAAAGAAGATGTAGAACGCTTCAAAGAGATCAAGAGCATGAAAGAAAGGGGATTACAGTTGAAAGCAATTAAAATGATATTAAAGGATGGGAAGCTGGATGTACTGCCGGAGGAAACGACAGAAAAAGAAGCAGCTGCCGCACCGCGTATGGCAATTGAAATTGTAGATGAGACAGTGAAGAAAACAGTACCATCACCGGTGCAGGAGACCTCGCTGACAGGCGAAACCGAGGAGAAGGTTAAAAGACTACAGTGGATTCTGCAGCAGATGATCCGTGAAGCCGTAAAAGAAAATAATCAGGAGCTATGTCGGGAATTAAAGGAGAGCATGGTCAAAGAACTGGATTATCAGTTCCGCAGCAGAGAGGAGCGTGAGGAAGAGCGGGATCGCAGGCTGGAACAGCGCAGCGAAGAATATTATCAGAAGATGGACGAGTTGTTACGGAAAAAGACCAAAGGACGGTTGCAAAAACAGCCAAAAGATACACCTGTGAATCCAAAAGAGAATGAAAAACATAAAGCAGAAAAAAAGAAAAGGCATTTCATTTTCTGAAATGCCTTTCCAGGGTTGCATTTTAAGTCGGAAATTAATCCTCTGCGATAGCACCAACGGGGCACTGACCTGCGCAGGAACCGCAGCTGATGCACTTATCTGCATCGATTTCGAACTTTCCGTCGCCCATGCTGATAGCACCAACGGGGCACTGTGCTTCACAAGCTCCACATGCTACACAAGCATCACCAATAACAAATGCCATAATCTTTTCCTCCTATTTTGCGTGTATCAAATCATATTGTTTGATACAAATTTATCAATATAACTATTAGTATTGTAATATAAATAGGACTTGAATACAAGTCTTATTTAGTATTTTTTATCATTAGTTACAGTTGTTTATTTATATTTATTGAACTCCAGGATCTTCTTCGCATTCTGAATTCTCTCCTCGGTGGGGGCTCCACACCTTCCAGCTTATAGGGGATTCCCAGCTCTTTCCATTTGTATGCCCCTAATGTGTGATAGGGAAGAACTTCTACCTTCATAACGGTATCCAGAGTGTCAATGAATTCTCTTGTTTTCTTCAGATATTCGTCATTGTCAGTGATTCCGGGTACCAGTACATGACGGATCCACATGGGGATACCCTGTTCGGAGAGGTATCTTGCGCAGTCCAGAATGTTTTTGTTGGTATGGCCAGTGAGTTTTTTGTGCTCCGCATCATCAATATGCTTGATGTCCAACATGACAAGATCGGTATATTTCAGTAATTCGTTGAATTTGGAGAAGAAGGGCTCTTCTCTGGTAAAAGGCTGTCCGGAAGTATCAAGGTTGGTGTTGATGCCTCTCTCGTGAGCCTTACGGAAGAGATCGATCAGAAAATCGATCTGTAATAAAGCTTCGCCGCCGCTGACGGTGATGCCGCCTTCTTTGCCCCAGTAGCTGCGGAAACGCTCTGCCTTATCCAGAAGCTCGTCTGCTGTCATCAGATTGTCAGTGTCGGGATTCCAGGTATCTACATTGTGGCAATATTGACAACGCATATTGCAGCCCTTGAGGAAGATAAGATAGCGGATTCCGGGTCCGTCTACTGCGCCGAAGGATTCTAATGAGTGAATTCTGCCTTTGATCATTGTAATAATCTCCATTCTCTGCCATGCAGGCAGCTGAGGGGTGGTGGTTTTCTGAATAGTATATCCAAAAAGGGACGGACATTACTGCCCGGCCCCATATACATCAATTATCTCAAAAACTGTAAGAATTACAGACTCTTATGGCAGGTTCTTGCGATAACATCATCCTGCTGCTCCTTGGTCAGGCTGATGAACTTAACAGCATAACCGGATACACGGATGGTGAAGTTAGCGTACTCAGGCTTCTCAGGATGAGCCTGTGCATCTAACAGCTTCTCGGTACCGAATACGTTAACGTTGAGGTGATGAGCACCACGATCGAAGTAACCATCCATTACACGTACCAGAGTTTCTTTCTGCTCGTCAAGGTTGTGACCAAGAGCGGAAGGAGCCATAGTCTGGGTATTGGAGATACCATCCAGAGCATACTCATAAGGCAGCTTAGCTACAGAGTTCAGAGAAGCCAGCAGACCACTCTTCTCAGCACCGTAGGAAGGTGATGCACCGGGAGCGAACGGTGTGTAAGCTGCTCTACCATCGGGCAGAGCACCGGTAGCCTTACCATATACAACGTTAGAGGTAATGGTCAGTACGGAAGTGGTAGGCTCAGAATTTCTGTAGGTGTGGTTCTTCTTGATCTTCTCCATGAAGGTCTTCAGCAGCCATACAGCGAATTCATCAGCTCTGGGATCATCGTTACCGTACTTAGGGAAGTCGCCTTCGATCTTGAAGTCTACAGCACAACCCTGGTCATCACGGATAACCTTAACCTTAGCATACTTGATAGCGGACAGGGAGTCAGCTACATGGGACAGACCTGCAATACCGGTTGCGAAGGTTCTTCTTACATCGGTATCGATCAGAGCCATCTCAGCTGCTTCGTAGTAGTACTTATCATGCATGTAGTGGATCAGGTTCAGGATGTTAACATACAGAGATGCACACCAGTCAAGCATGATGTCATATTTATGCATAACTTCGTCGAAATCAAGGTACTCGGAAGTGATAGGAGCGATTTCAGGACCACACTGCATATGTTTGCCGTCCTTGTCCAGATGCTTCTCATCCTTACCACCGTTGATAGCGTACAGTAAGCACTTAGCCAGGTTAGCACGAGCACCGAAGAACTGGATCTCCTTACCGGTCTGAGTAGCGGATACGCAGCAGCAGATGCTGTAGTCATCACCCCAGATAGGCTTCATAACGTCATCGTTCTCGTACTGGATGGAAGAAGTATTCACAGAAATCTTAGCTGCGTACTTCTTAAAGTTATCAGGCAGAGCGCTGGAGTACAGAACAGTCAGGTTCGGCTCGGGGCTGGGTCCCATGTTCTCCAGAGTATGCAGGAAACGATAGTCGTTCTTGGTAACCATATGACGGCCGTCCATGCCGATACCACCAACTTCCAGAGTAGCCATACGGGGTCACCGGAGAACAGCTGGTTGTAAGAAGGAATACGAGCGAACTTAACCATACGGAACTTCATGGTCATATGGTCGATCAGCTCCTGAGCTTCTTTCTCGGTCAGGGTGCCTTCCTTTAAGTCTCTCTCAATATAGATGTCCAGGAAAGTAGAGATACGTCCAACGGACATAGCTGCACCGTTCTGGGTCTTGATAGCTGCCAGGTAACCGAAGTATAACCACTGGATAGCTTCCTTAGCGGTGGTAGCGGGACCGGAAATATCGTAGCCGTAGATCTTAGCCATTTCCTTCATTCCCTGCAGAGCCTTGATCTGATCAGCGATCTCTTCTCTCAGACGAATGATTTCCTCGGTCATAACGCCGGTACCGCAGTTCTTCTTATCCTTCTTCTTCTGCTCGATCAGGAAATCGATACCATACAGAGCAACTCTTCTGTAGTCGCCTACGATACGTCCACGACCATAGGTGTCGGGAAGACCGGTAACGATATGGGTATGACGAGCAACCTTCATTTCATCGGTATAAGCATCAAATACTGCCTGGTTGTGAGTCTTGTGATACTCATTGAAGATCTTGTCATATTTTTCATTTACTTCGTAGCCATAGGTGCTTGCTGCCTGCTGAGCCATCTTAATACCACCATAAGGCATGAATGCTCTCTTTAAAGGCTTGTCTGTCTGCAGACCAACGATCTGCTCCAGATCCTTCATAGATTCATCAATATAGCCAGGGCCATAAGCGGTCAGACTGGATACGATCTCTGTTTCGCATTCCAGAACGCCGTTATGCTCACGCTCTTCCTTCTGTAACTCCTGAAGTCTGCCCCAAAGCTTATCAGTTGCTTCGGTAGGTCCCTCCAGGAAGCTCTCATCTCCATCATACGGAGTGTAGTTGGTCTGGATGAAGTTACGTACATTGACGTCTACATCCCAGTGGCCATCTCTTTTAAAGCCTCTCCATGCTTCTGCCATGAAAATTTACCTCCTTCTAGTAAAAACAATTAATATTATCAACTGAGAGTACCAGTTGCGCCGGCATCCCAAGCTGTTTCTTTACGATAAAAGTGTACTACCTGACAAGGGTAAGTGTCAACAGTTTTAGGTAATGTACGCGCTTTTGTACATCAGCTCTGACATGAAAAAGAGATTGCCGTGCGTGGGTGCTTGCACACAAAGCACGAAAACCTCTTTTTCATGGACAAAGCGCACCAACATGAAATAAATGTGAGCTACGAAGCGGCGCCATTTGTGAAGCAAATGCTGATGCACAAGAATATTCTTGTAATCTTTTGGGGAAAGTATTATACTAAAAAAGCCTTATACGGCAGAAAGGAGACCGATATGACCGGAGTAACAAAAGACATGACCATTGGCGAGATCTTACGTGCCAATCCTGAAGTAGCTCCCGTACTCCTCGATGCAGGAATGCATTGCCTGGGATGCCCTGCTTCACAGGGAGAGACCCTGGAAGAGGCAGCTATGGTACATGGCATTGATGTAGATGAGCTTATGAAAGTGATCGAGGAGCTGTAAGCGTTGTATGTCTGTTTTGGAAACATCACCTGACCGGGGCACACAGGTGAAACAAAGTATTTATGGAATTTCATAGCTCAGATTTCCGCGCAATCGAAATGTGTCCGCCGATTGCGCGGATTTGAGAAATCTAAAGAATTCAAGGAACTCAGATCATCGGCCTCTGGCCGTCTTTTTTTACCTTTTTCCCTTAGATATATTATCTGATCCGACATTATGAAGTATGACTGGCCCGGTAGATTCTTTCAGGGGAGGCTAATTCTGTGGTACTTTCAGTTCCCAGCCTGAATAAATCAGAGCAGGGTCGCGGATCAGTTCCCGGTTCAGGGAGATGATCTCGGACACGGAGCAGCCGTACTCTCTGGCGATTTTCCAGAGGGTGTCGCCCTGTCTGACGATGTATCTCCCACTTTTCTTATTCTCAGGCAGAACAGCATCGGGAGTGCTGCCTGAGACGGGTGCTCCGCTTTTGGGGATTTTAAGCTGCCAGCCGGCGTGGATCCGGTTCGGGTTCTTGATCCGATCACTGTTGGCTGCCACGATCTCGGTTATGGAGCAGTTGTATTTTCTGGCGATTGCCCAGAGAGTGTCCCCCGCCTGTACGGTATAGGTCAAATAAGAGGTGGTGTTTTTCACGACAGGAGCGGGGACATCAAGGTCAGTCTGTTCTCCGGAGCCGTTGTCGTCAGTCTTATATTGCTCTACGATATTGTTGGTGTCGTTGCCGGGAATGATGGGAGTCGTGTTCTTCGTCCATTTTGCATAGAATGTTTTATTTCCCGTTTCGGTAGCAGAGATCTCTGTAATGGGAGAGCTGGAAAACTGCTGTCCGCGTACCAGCGTCAAAGCGGTATCCTCGCGGGTCATATCATTGGCGGTCGGAAGAACTGCCCCGGTGCCGTAAGTGTAGCCGGTTACTTCTTTTCCGCTGGCAATCGTACCGCCGTCTGTCTGCAACGTTACGGAATAGGTGGAGAGTTCCCATTTTGCCTTGAGGGTCATGGTGTATCTGGCTTTATCCGTGTCAAAGTTCCATTTTGTTTCCGTACCGTTGTTATCATAATACCAGCCTTCAATACTATGCCCTTCTTTGGTGGGAACAGGATCCGGTGCGGTGAGTGTCGCTCCGTCCTTGCTCCAATTAACTTCCTGGGTGATGCTCTGATCTCCATTGTCCGGGTCAAAGGTGATCACGAGCGTACCGCTCAGATTGGCCTGACTGAAATCGCCGCCTGAAATCGTACCATCATTGTTCGTGATCGTACCGGTAAATGTGCCGCCGTTAATGGTACCGCTGCTCTCATTTATGACCTCATTCGTGAATGTGCCTTCCGGATGGTGCCGGTGTTGGTCACTTTGCCATGGAACTCAGTGCTGCCGGCGGCACCCTCACTGCCGGTGATCGTGCCGGTGCCGTACCTGTTGGTATCGTTCGTCATTGTGCCGGCTATTTCGCCGCCGTCCGCATTTAGGATGCCAACGTTTGTTACATCTGTATAGATTTTTGCATTGCTGTTTATAGTAAGAGTAGTCTTCTGACTGGAAGTATTGTATACAGAGCTTGCATCATCGGATTATCCGGATCACCGATCGTGCCTCCTGTCATGGTGAACTGATTATCATTCCATACCCCGCCGCTTGAAGCATACTGGGTGGTGGTGCTGATGCTGGCTTTAATCGTACCGTCTGACATAATAAAGGATCCAGAGTTGTACACACCGCCGCCGTATAATCCTGTGCATGTACGGATTGTTCCGCCGTTCATGATAAAGCGGCCGATGATATTTGAATTCCACAGGGCGCTGATATCTACACCACCACCCCGGATAGTGCGTTGCAGTTGCGGATCTCAGAGCCGGAACCATGGTGAATGTGCACCCCGGGGAGATAGACACACCGCCGCCGCTTTTTGCCGCACAGCCGATAATACTTCCGCCCGTCAAGGTGAATGTGCTGCTCTTCCGATGGCAGAGTCATAGGCAAGGTGTACACCGCCGCCGAGATCAACTGCCGAGCATCCGACGATGCTGCCACCGGTCATGGTCAGTGTACCGCCGGCATTAACAAGCACACCGCCGCCATCACTGTGGGCAAAATCACCGCCACCGCCCGTAATAACCCCACCGGAGACGATTTCCGAGCCGTTATCGTCCAGTTTCCACATGTCAATGTACCAGACCAAATCTTTACATTGTGGGTTAAATTTGTGTTGTGTGGTTTTGTTGCTGTCCTGAATCGTCAGATTGCCGCCCGACTCTACCTTGATTACGCTGAAGCCGCCGGTCATTTTCAGTACATTACCGTTCAAATCCAGTGTTACAGTACGGTTGACCGTCAGTGTAGAGCTGATATCGATATCCTTCTTCAGTGTGATCCCAGAAATACTGCTATTTGCCAGTGCGGAAGTCAGTTCCTCCGCTGTCGTCACCTCTGCCACACGGTTTGCGGTCAACGCAGACACGGACAGTCCGTTCAGCATCGCGGCAGCTTCATTTCCCGATGCGCTTTCCGGGGATCCCGGACTCTGTGGATGTCGGGGGATTCGTCAACTGTCCGGTTTCTGCTGCCGATACCGGCGTGGAGACCAGAGAAAATACCATGGAACTGCAAAGCAGCGCCGCATAGAACCGAATTTTTTGCTTTTTCATGAATTTTTTTTCCTCCCATTGTTGTGATGCGTTTCCTTTTCCCATGCCTTGTCCGCGGTGTTCTCTTTCCCGGAGTCTGATACACAGCACAGTGATCATGACCGCCGTAGCGAAAGAAATTACCCCCACCAGCACATAACCGCCGGCGTTTTCATGCAGCAGGATAGAACCGTACATTCCCCGGGCGGTGATCTGCGTCTGGCCGGCTGCAGTGTACACCGTTCCCACAAGGAACGCAGACAATGCCGTGCACAGGGCAGACAGCCGGCAGATCCCGCGGCGCTTCTTCCGGCGATATTTTTCATGCACCCGTTTTTCACCAGTTCGACCCGCTTTTCTGTATCATACATATTGTTGAAAACCTCCCTTCGGAAAGTAAAGTCATAAAATACATATGCCCTTCATCTAATTAGGTACAAAAAAGCGAAAAAACTCTCACCTGAAAATCAAATTTTTTGAAAAAAACAGGAGCTGCCGACAGCAGCTCCGCAAAAGACAGGATTCAGTTGTGACTCTGGGGCAGGCGGACAATCAGTTTTCCCACCGTCAGGATCAGCACAGGCAGAATGTATGCGATATACTGTATCGCACCGCCATAGGCGATCAGAAGATTATAAATTGCATGAAAAGTGATGGCTGCCCCGAGCAGACCGCAGGTTCCGGCGATCTTCAGCCAGGTGCGCTGCCATACATATGCCAGTCCACCGCCGACGATGGCACCACAGATCACGTGCATGGCACCCGTTCCAATGCCCCGGAAAAAGATAAAGGAAAAATGTCCGGCTCCGTTTTGAATCAGATAGCAGACATTTTCAAAGGTGGCAAAGGAAAGTGCAACGATGATGGAAGCATTTTTTATCGGCACTGGTTCAGGCTCAAATACAAGAAGATAAAAGAGCAGCGGCAGGAGTTTCATCACTTCTTCTACCACAGGTGCGATCTCTGCGGTGGCGGCAAGCGTATCCGCTGCGTAAAGAGCGGCAAAGAAGGTATTGATGTAAGCAGAGAGCAGGCATGCCCCCATTCCTGCAAGACAGCACAGAAAGAATTTGGCCTGCCGCCTACCCATGCACAGGGCGGCGATCAACAGGGGTGAGGCCATACAGATAAATACATTTTCAATATAGGTCATGTCCGCACCGCCTTTCCTGTGGCAGGCAGCAGCCCGAAAAGGCAGAACGTCAGCAGAAGATCACACCAGCAATAGGGACTGAAGATAGAGTCGCCCGGCCAGAAGCAGCCGGAGGTCCACAGAGCGTATTCTACCGCAACATAGCAGAGGATTCCGATGTGAAAATACCGCAGGTTCCGTCCTTTTCCCGTCTGTGTCTCTGCGTAGACAAGACCGTGATGGAACGATAGGAGACAAGATCATCATGCCGCACCAGAGCAGGTGGAGAGAATGTCACCAAAGGTACAGTAAATGCGCACAACGGAACTCCGATCAGCGGAGCCAGCAGGGATTTCCGACAGGAAAAGCTTCTTTCCTCCGGGGAGGAGAGAGTATATTGTAGGAGATAGAGAAAAATAACGTTGGAGACCCAGCCGAATTCCGATACATAAAAGATCCGTGGTGTTTCGGAAAACAATAACAGATACAATGTCCAGTACAGGGAACCCAGTGCGAAACAGCCATAAAAGCAAATCAGCAGAAAATATGACAGTGTCCGATGTCTCAGAAAACGAATGCCGCTCAGACAGAAGCCCAGCATGGTAACGAAAAATTGCAAAAGATTAATGATCAATTCCATTGGCGCGGTCCCCCCTCTGCTCTGCCTGATCTTCTTTGTCCAGCAGATGGACACGAAAACACAGGATCGTCACGCATACGCCGAGAAGAAATGAAAGCACCCCTATTATGATATATTCAGGTGCAGCACCTCCGCCGAGGATCGTTGCCGCCGTTTCATATCCGGAGGAGTTCCCCGGCACCATTTGTCTGGAAATCCCGGACATGACAAAGGAAGCCCCGAAGATCACAGCAAGGCATGCCGCTATGCAGGAAATAGCAACGATCCGCCGCTGTTTTCGTTTTTTTTGTCGTTCTTTTTCCGTAATCCTTCGTCGGACTTCTGCGATCCGTTCCTCATGACTCCGCATTTGTTATTCCCTCCCGTTCCAATAATCCCCGCAGACGCTCTTTTCCCCGGTACATTATATTAGTGATCTGCTTCACGCTTTTTCCCATAACTTCAGCGACCTGCCGGTAACTCATACCCTCAAAATAGGTCAGATAAAGAGCTTCTCTGTAATCCGGATGCAGTTCACCCATGCATAAATGCAGAATCTGATTTCGTTCTTTTGTCCGGATCACCTCATCCACCAGTTCCCACCTTCCGGCTCTTTGGTCAGATCATCAAGACAGAAGTGATGTCGCCGGATGCTTTTATGGCGCAAAGCTAAATGGCGCGCAGCTTTATACAGGTAAGCCCTGAATCCGCCATCCGGATATGGGGCCTTTTGGCGAACAGGTAGGAAAATACTTCTATCATCAGTCCTCCGCCTCGTGAATGTCATGCAGATAGCCGTTGATGTATAAGGTCAGTGGATTGTCGTATTTTCTTATCAATTCTTCCAGCCTGTTTCATCGCCGCTTAAATATTGTCGGTATAATTCTTCGTCGGAAATCATATCGTGTACATCCTTTCCACTGTAACCGGCGTTTTGATCCTTTGTAATTCCGAATGTGTATGGAATTGCGTAAGCTGCATTGCAACGGAGCAATTCATGTATTAAATTTATTATATGCGAATAAGACTATATTTTCAAGTTACGCGTTTCCCAGCTTCTTTTCTACAGACTCTCGCTGGGAGAGACAGGTATAAAACAACCATAAAAATAAGAAAGTCCCACAGAGTGGGAACTCTCCTGAATGTTACAATCTGTTGTTACATTGAAGTATTAGAAAGACGCTGTAAAGCATGTTCGGCGATCAGTGTGGAACAATGTTCCTCAAGAAAAGTAAGGCTTGCCGGTGTGGAACGCTTGGGAATACCGTATTCAGAGATGACATTGCAGACACGGTCGAAGACCTCGCGATCTTCTTCGCCCTGCGTCAGGATCAGATAATACCCGTCGGTACCTCTTCGTGATACAGAGTGCTGAGCCCATGATAATGGCTTCCGGTTATTACTGCCGCATTGATCACCTGTTTCAGAGATTCCATACGGAACAGGCGGGAACGTACACTGTCACTCTCCTCGGGAGCGGACGCGGAAGGAGCTTCGGGAGCGTTTGCGGTATTGTCTTCGCTCTGGATACGGCGGAACAGATCCAGAACCTCGTCTGCAGTGCTCTCATCACTGTCCTCATCACTTTCTTCCGTAACGGAAGGAGCAAAACGGGAAAAGCGGGTATCCAGTTCATCCGGGTCTTCTACTTTGGTAATGATCAGCACGATGCAGTCCGCATTGAGCGGGATGGCCTCGATCATCAGAGGGATGTCTTCGGCTTCAAAGCCAAATTCAAAATTGGCCTGCTGCATCATGTCACGGAATAGGGATTTTGCCTTTTCCGTACCGTAGGCAAGCTCACTTATTTTTAATTCGCGGCTGGCGAGATCCTCGCGGGTCAGCGTGCAGCGAATCTGATTTTCATTTACTTTTTCTATTTTCATGCGACAACACTTCCTTTCTGCCTTCGCATTGGTATGGTATATAGCTTATACTTTCCCTATATTTTAGTCAATAGAAGCCTTTCACAGTTTAAAAAAATTTAATAAAAGAGCTTGTCAAACAAGACATTACAGTATATAATCTCACCTATAGATGCCTCTGATACTCCGGTACGGAGAGGAGGCTGACGGATTTCTTATTTTCTTGTTGATTTACGAGGAACGATTCGTTCCGTTTCATCCCATTTTTATTTGCATTCACAGAACGATGGAGAGCATTTATTGTTTTGTAAAATATAGTATGGAGATGTCTTACAGGCGTATACGTGTCTGGTCATAATATTTCAACGAAATTTTTCACAATCATAATTCCAATGTTTTATTTGAACTACCTTAAAGAAGTACCGTCAGAGGCATTTATATTCATACAAGTACCGGAAAACGCAGCAGAGGGATAAGTGTTTCACGAATACTTTTGGTCCAAAGCTGCTGTGGATGGCCCGGAACTGTCATTTAGGAGGTGTCAGCGCCCGTATGGCCGGAACGGTCAGAGGGGAAGGAACATACGCTGCGGGACCGCAAAATGGGATTGCCTCTCTGGCTGTGTCCTGCAGTGTGTGACTGAATGAGTATTGTTCCTTGTATTATATGCGGGAATTGTGATAGAATAAGACTGTTCTGCCGGGAGACGGACGGAACGAAAGAAGAGGCAAGAACAATGCGGGGAATCCCCCGCGGATGGGAGCACATATGAAGAAAAAAGTATTACCGGTGATCGTGGCGATCCTGCTGATCCTTGTGATCGGTGGCTGCGCACTGGGCAAAGTGCTGTTGGATAAATATTCCTACAGCAAGGAAGAAGCCGACTGGAATGAATTCTATCAGGTGTCAGAGAACGACAGGAGTGCCATTATTTTACAGAATGAAATGGTGGAGGAACAGGCACTGATCAAAGACGGTGTGTGCTATTTCGACCTGGCAACTGTTCATAAATATTTGAACGAAGTATTTTATGCGGATATGACAGAGAATCTGTTGTTATATGCTACTCCGACAGAAGTGATCCGGACAACATTCGGAGAGACTGCATATACGACAACGGAAGGAACACAGGAAGCCGGTTATGTGATCAGCTTCACGGACGGAGATAACGTATATGTGGCAGCTGACTATGTAAAACTGTTTACGAATTATTCCTATGAATGTTATGACAGACATGTACAGGTCAATACCGAATGGGGAACCAGGCAGGTAGCACAGCTGAAAAAGGATACCGCAGTCCGGCTGAGAGGCGGCGTAAAGAGCCCGATCCTGACACAGGCAGTCAAGGGAGATACCCTTGAGATACTGGAACAGATGGAGACCTGGAGTAAGGTAAAGACAGCGGATGCAGTCATCGGATATGTGGAAAATAAACGCCTGGGTGAGATCACGGAGGAGATGGAAACACCGGTGACAGATTATCAGGCACCGGAGTATACATCCCTTACCGCAGACAGCAAGATCTGCCTCGGCTGGCATTCCATAGGAGGTGTCGCAGGTAATGATACCTTATACTCTATGGTGTCCGGCACGAAAGGAATGAACGTGATCGCACCTACCTGGTTCAGTATGACGGATGAAACGGAGCGTTCCGAAGCTTTGCAACAGCGGGTTATGTAACGACCGCCCATCAGATGGGACTGCAGGTGTGGGGTGTGCTGGATAATTTTAATTATGCGAATGAAAACGGCATATCTATCAGTACATTGAATATGCTGTCATCCACCACGGCCAGACAGAACCTGGTGAAAAATGTGACGGATACGGCAGTGGGACTGGGACTTGACGGGATTAACGTGGATTTCGAACAGCTGAGCAGTGACTGCGGACCGCATTATGTGGAGTTCTTAAGAGAACTGTCGATAGAGTGCCGCAATAAGGGACTGGTACTGTCAATCGATAATTATGTACCTTTTAATTTCAATGACTACTATCGCCTGGATATTCAGGGAGAAGTTGCGGATTATGTGATCATCATGGGATATGATGAGCACTGGCACGGAAGCAAGGATCCCGGAAGTGTTGCAAGCATCAGCTATGTATCGGACGGACTGGATAGAACGCTTCAGGAAGTACCGGCGAATAAAGTAGTGAATGCACTTCCCTTCTATACGATCCTGTGGAAGACGGAAGGAACGGATGTGACAGACGAATATATCACAATGCGCAATGAAGCAGACTTCATGAGCAAAGCAGGCGTGAGTGCAGAATGGGATGAAGTGACCTGCCAGAATTATGCGGAATGGACTTCCGGTAGCGTAAATTATCAGATCTGGCTGGAGGATGCGGAATCCATTGCTGTGAAGCTGAATATGATGACTACCAAGAATATCGGTGGAGTGGCAGTATGGAGACTCGGCTACGGAACACAGGCAGCCTGGGAACTGATCAACGCCTACCTGCAATAATAAGCAATATAAAATGCTGGCCGTTTTGGCCAGGCATTTTGTGCTCTTATAATGTAATTATGCGTTTTTCTTACGAAGTGCATATCCGGATACAACACAGAAAACTGCGGCAACCATCAGATAAATAGAAAGAGCGCTTTCACCGGTCTTAGGCACATCATCGTATGCGGAAGAGGAAGCGGCGGGCTGTGCAGTTGCAGCGGGCTGAGCGGCTGCAGCAGGCTGTGCAGCTTCAGTGGTGGCAGCGGGAGCGGTCTTGCTGTAATATTGTGCATCGGTTCTTAAGGCGCATCCTCCGGTGTACAGCTTATTGGCTGCAAAATTGTAGTAGTCATAATAAGTCTCCATGGTCTGACCGTCTTTGGCAGACAGATGATTTACCGTACCGACAACGTTGATATAGGCATGCAGATTGTTGTATTCATTGCCGTAGCCGTACATTTCCAAAGTATCAACGTTATTATTGAAATTAACGCGTGCACCGCCGTATACATAGGCATGAGATACATCACCGTTAATTGCCGCGGTAGTACCGTCCAGAACATAGACATTGTCATAACCTTTTGCGGTGATGACAGGAGTCTTGACACTGTTCTTGATCGTCAGGTTGCCCAGACGTACGGGAACATTCAGATTCAGAGGGTTACAGTCGACATCATTCTGGACTACGATGTAGTCACCGTCTTTGATTTCCTGCATCATATAGTAAAGCTCGCGGTCCTGAACTTCTTCGGACCATGAGGATGCAGGCTTGAAGCGCCATTCACCTTTGGAGGGGGAAAAGTTCAGAACATAGGTGTTGGGTTCTGCTGCTTTGACTGTGATCTTGCCGAATGCGGGAGCAGTCAGGCACACAGCTGCAAGCGTAAGCAGTGTAACGATTTTTTTCAGTTTTTTCATAAGAAAATCCTCCTGATAGATTGTTGGTTATTCCTGTATGGGAAGGTAGTGATCGCCGGGTTCCGTTTCCTTGGCAACGACTACAAACCGGCCCTGCTCTACGTGATACACGCAGGTAGACAGTGTCAGAAAATGATCTCCGAACTGTGCGGTAACACCGGTATCATACTGGGATAACTGCTTGATATTGTTATAAAAGTCATCAAATTCTTCCTGGGTATCCGCCTGGAAAAATTTGTAGAACTTAAATACCTGATCGGTCTTCCGGTAGACCTGGGAACGAAAGACAGCAATGACTTCGTAATTGCGCTGACATTCTTCGGTGTACAGGATAATATTTTTGTGATTTTCGTAAAAATCCGGATCCTCATAATCCGTGAGATTGCCAAACATGGCACCGGATTTCATGTTGTGACCGTGAATGATGAGATTCGTGGAAAGGGGATCCAGGCAGCTGTCCGTATCTAATATGAGGCAGCCGTTTTTATTCTCACTGCCGTCGAAAGCACGATACAGATAATAGGACTCATCTCTCGGAGTCCACATTACCGGATAATCGATCCCGGTGCCGGGAATCTGCAGCATGCGCCCCATGTCTTCGTTGGCAAGAAAGCTGTCGGCGTAAGGATTGGAAACCCTGGTGACCTCTTCCGTAGCGGGAACCGCTTCTTCCGCGGCGGATTCGTCGTAGCAGCTGCAATGGTCTCAGGTTCCGAAGAAGGAACGGTCTCTGCCGGAGACTCAGTGGGTCTGAAAGCATCCAGGGATTCTTCCATGTGCCGGTCCTCCATGTGACCCCTCACGAAGAGAATAATTGCTGCCAGGATACAAATTCCGGCCAATATAAATAAGATTACGGAAAGTGTTTTTCTATTCGATTTCATGTGTTTATTATACGCTGAACAGGCAACAGGATGCAATAGGTTAAAACAAAAGGATTTCTTAATTTGGAAGATTTTGCATCGGGAAGATATTCCTGCGGAAAATGCATATAAAATCATATAGAATACAATAAGGCGGCTGAAAAAATGGAACAGAAGGCATTGAAACTGATCATGGCAGGCTCTTAATTCTGTCGATGGCGCTGACCGGCAGGGGAAGCGGCAGAATATGTTGGTGCGATGCATGCGGTAAATGCTTTGCGGGAGACGGGAATGGGGCAGATGACTCCGGGAGACTCTG
>ENA-OQCS01000403-OQCS01000403.1-human-gut-metagenome-genome-assembly--contig:-NODE-403-length-24072-cov-10.982669_pt1 | contig 24072 bp, 28 predicted proteins | sample MGYA00242757_ERZ504575 | MGnify/ENA primary metagenome ERZ504575 (study PRJEB26092, sample SAMD00036297) | human gut metagenome | host: Homo sapiens | study: EMG produced TPA metagenomics assembly of... | reverse complement strand
GAGGCGGCGAGAGCTTGTTTTTCAAAGGGAGAGGGATGGCATCTTATGACAAGAGCTGAATGGGGATTGCTTGCGAACCTCAGTTTGAAGAATGGTACTTTGCCACATGGCAATACGAACTATGGAAAGTACCATGCAAACCCGGAAGAACACGGAGAGTCAGCAGGAGAATCCGGAAAGACCAAAACCGGATCAGGACCGGCAACATGGACCCACAATCATACATTGGAAGGCGTTCACGATCTGTCCGGAAACGTATGGGAAATGGTAAGAGGCCTGAGAATAAAAGATGGACAGCTGGAGATGGCAAAGAATAACGATGCAGCATTGGATATTGATCTTACCCTTGAAGGAGATAACTGGGAACCGGTAAGAGATGATTCCGGAAAGTCTATTAGAGTAAGCGTTTCCGATGGCGGTATCAAATTCCTTGCTGAAAGTGATCACGAAGAGGGATACGATGGATGTAGATGGGAAGATGTTAATATTGATTGCGAGAGCGAAACACTGAAAGAGCTGGCTCTGTATCCTGGAGAGCCGGAAGCCTACTGCTATATTGATAGCACTGAGGGAGAATATTTGCCGATCTGCGGGGGCGGCTGGAGCCCCGCTTCCAGTGCTGGCGTGTTCAGCGTGAGCCTGGACGGCCCTCGGACTGACGCCAACGGCAGCATCGGTTTCCGCTCCGCTTATTTTAGAAAACTGAAAACTGAGTAACTGATATGGCGGCTGGAAAGCCGCGTTCATATATGAGAACGAGGAGAAAAGCCATGGAAGAAAGAAGAGATATAGTTTATATCGGAATAGAACACATCCATACACACCCGGAGAATCCAAGAAAGGATCTCGGAGATTTGACAGAACTGGCAGAGTCAATGAAAAAGCAGGGATGTCTGCAGAATTTAACGGTTGTTCCGGTAGAAGGACAGCCCGGAGAGTATTATGCGTTGATCGGAAACCGCCGGCATGGAGCATCAAAGTTAGCAGGCCTGGAAGAATTGCCATGCAGGATCGCTGAAGGATTAAGCCGAAAAGAACAGTTGTCAATCATGCTGGAAGAAAATATGCAGCGTAATGATTTGACAATTTGGGAGCAGGCACAGGCTTTCAACTGATGCTCGATTTAGGAGAGACAGAAGATACAATCGCAGAAAAGACCGGATTCAGTAAGAAGACTATTAAGCATCGCTTGAATATTGCAAAGTTGGATTCCAAAACTCTACAGGAGAAGGAGAGACAGGATGGCTACCAGCTGACACTTACAGATTTGTATGAGCTGGAGAAGATTAAGGATATCAAGATCAGAGATAAAATTTTGAAGGATTCTACGGATTCTAGGGATTTAGCAAGACGTGCAATTAATGCTCAAAGAGAACAGAAACGGCAAGAAATATGAAACTTTATGTTGCCGCAATGAAAAAACTGGGATTGAAGAAAGCTCCGAAGGAAGCAAATACTGAGTTTTATTCAAATAAATGGGAGCGTATGCAGGAGTATAGCCTGGATAAAGAACCACCTAAGGAGATGAAGTTCAAGGATAATGGTGAGCAGATTTTTTATTTGGAAAGATATGGAAATATATGCGTGATCCGTAAAGCCAAGAAAGAAAAAAAGGTACTTTCTCCAGCAGAAGAAGCAAAAAAGCAGAATATGCGTAACAAGAAACAGATCAAGGCAATTCTGAAAGAGGCGGCAAATACAAGAAAAGTGTTCATTGAAGGTATTCTGTCTGGAAGAATTGATAAAGTTACAGATGAGAAACAGGTTGAGGCAGACCTTTTTGAACAGATGATGCATTGGGAAGCTTTTGCAGGGCATAACAAGTTGATTCAATTTTTTGTTGGCTGCGAAGTCTATAATGCACCGAAAGAAGAAATCGAGGCAGCAAAGAAGAAAATGCAGGGACTCAGCGTACTGCAGAAGCTTCTCTGCTTAGTATCGGCAATGGTAGCAGACGCAGACTTGGTTGAGTGGAATTATACATACAGCACAATTAGGGTGAGAAAGTAAAGGCGTTCTATAAAGTTTTGGAGCAGTATGGCTTCAGATTCTTGAACGATGAAGAGAAAGACGTGGTCGAGGGAACCAGTGGCTTATATGTGAAGAAAGAAGGAACAGAGTAGATGTACCTATTGGAAGAAGATTTGAAATTTCCTAAAGATAGTTTCAAAAGCATGAGGTACCAGCCTTATGAACTGAAGCCTAATTTTTCAATGTACCGTGTATATGAATGGCACACATATTGGTACGGAAAAGTGTACATATCGTTTTCTGGAGGCCTTGACAGTACAGTCCTGGCGTACATCGTGTGCCAGGCGTACAGAAGTATAAATTGACCGGTAAAATCCCCCTGGTGTTTGCGGACACCGGGACGGAATTTCCGGAAATCAGAGAGTTTGTTAAGACATACACGGAATGGCTCAGAGGACAGTTTCCGGAGCTTAATATTGAGCTGGTAGTGATCCGGCCGAAGCATAGTTTTAAGTGGGTGTGTGAAAACAAAGGATTTCCGATTACAAGCAAAGAGACAGCAGGAAAGATTAGAAAGCTGAGATATGGAAAACTCAGCGAGAAATACAGAAACTACCTGCTCAACGGAGATCAGCGAGGAAAATTCGGAATGCTGGCGAAGAAGTGGCAATATTTAACGGACACGGAACGGATGCCAGCAGACATTTCAGAGTATTGCTGTGAGGCACTGAAAAAAGAACCATTCAAGAGGTATGTTAAAGAGACAGGCAGACAGCCATTCATCGGAATAACACAGGACGAGAGTTTTAGAAGAGAGAACCAGTACAACCACACGGGATGCAATGTGTACGACGGTCACACAATAAAGAGTCAGCCTATGGGATTTTGGCCGAAGAATGAGGTTATCCAGTATGCAGTAGAGCAGTACATTCCAATCTGCAGCGTGTATGGAACGCCATACCAGGATAAGAAAGGCAACTGGTACTTCACGGGAGAACAGAGAACCGGCTGTTGCGTGTGCGGCTTCGGGTGCCACTTAGAGCCAGTTCCAAATAGACTGCAGAGATTGAGAATGTCGGACAATGATAAACATAGAAAAATGTGCGAAGGATGTTTGAAAATTAAGAACCATGGAATGACATACGAACAGGCGTTAAATTTTGCAGGCATCCCAACAGAGGAGGTAGAGTAGTATGAAAACAGGTAAATATGCGAAAGATGGAAGAGAGATGCAGGTGGGCGATGTTGTACACTTCAGATGCAAAAATCATCCGCTGAGCGGAAAAGGTGTAGTATTCATGGGAAAGGAAGTGGATGGTTTAGGAGAAGATCCGTTCCGCATCAGAGATACAAGAACCGGAAGAAATAATGGACGGATATACCCTTATTACGATGATGCGGTATATCGAATTGACGGAAGAGAGGGCGAGTAGTTATGGCAAAGCAGATGGTTTTGAATCGAAAGATGTACAAAGAAATTAAGAAAATGGATCACCAGGATATGTCCAACTATCTGTCACGTTATTACATGAACGCATACAACCAGGGAAAGGAAGACTCCGAAGGATTGAAGGCAGATGAGCTAAGAGAAATCCTTTGACAGTAAAGGGAATCGGACCAGCAAAGGCAGAGAACATTATGGAAGCAGTTGGAAAAGCCTTGCAGAAAAGGGGTGAGGGAGATGTGGCAGCGAGGAGACGAATGCGATGGCAAGTGCTATACTGATGAAGGAATATGTCCGAGAGCTGAGTGGTGCGATAAAACCAGGAAAGGTGAGTTTGCGGCAACAGCGCTGGCCGGATTTTTCTTTTTGGTGGTGCTGGTAATGCTTGCACCAGGAATGATCGCATTAAAATTGCTGGACTGGGTATATGGAAAATTATATTGGAGGGAGAGTTGACAAATGGAAGAAAAGAAGGTATGGTTAGAAGTGCCAAGATTTACTGGCGAAAATGTACCGGTGAATGTAGCTGCAAGAGTAATGAAGAAAGATCCTCAGTTTGTGAGACAGGGAATCATCCAGGGATTACTCACATTTGGAGTAGCTTTCAAGAAAGACGGAAGTAGCCAGTATGATTATTACATATCACCTATGAAATTCTGGCAGGAAACGGGTTATGTTTATGACGGAATTGAGGTGTAAAATCGGTCTGAGAAGTGCTGAAAAAGTACCAAAATTGGTGAATAGGAAACAAGTAGGCAACAAAAATGGCGATATGTATTGATTTTGCAGGCATTACTGTTTACGTACAGGAAGCTGCTGACGCTGGCAAGTTCTGATTTCAGATAACGAAAAATAGTGGGAAAGGCTGTAAACCTTAGGTTTATGGCCTTTTTCTTTTTGAATCGGAATAGAACAAAATATTTTCAAAAAGTGCGAAAAAACAGCAATAGCGAACACGTAGCTAACATTTTTGGGGAATTTATGAAATATTTTTTGGAGAAATTCATAAAATAAATCAAAGCGGCAGGGGAGATATTGAGAATATTTATGGAAGCGCTTGTGGATTATATTAAACCGGAATTGCTGATCACAGCGATCGCTTTGTATTTTATGGGGATCGCACTGAAGGAGGCTCAGGCTGTGAAGGACAAATATATTCCGCTGATACTGGGGTGTGCAGGGATCCTTATATGCGGAATTTATATTTTTGCTACCTGTTCCTGTAAAAATGCACAGGATATTGCAATGGCAGTATTTACATCCACGACACAGGGAGTCCTGGTGGCGGGGCTTTCTACATATGTGAACCAGCTGATCAAACAGCTGGAAAAAGATGAATAATGGATTTTGTAAGGTAGTTTCAGATACTTGCAGCAGCTGCAGGAATTTATGCGCCAGAAGAAAGCCGTTCAGAACAGGATGCAGGTAATTTGCGGAAATGCCATAATTGAGAGTAGGAGAAAATATATCATAAAAGGAAGGATACATCATGCATGAGCAGATGTATCCTTCCTTTTTGAATTGGTTATTTATGCATTTTTCAGTGCCTGATCCAGATCTTTGATAATATCATCCACATTTTCGATACCAATGGAAAGACGGATCATTCCGGGAGAAACTCCTGCTTCAACCAGCTGCTCGTCGTTCATCTGACGGTGGGTATGGCTGGCTGGGTGAAGGACCATAGTGATGGAAGCAGCAACATGAGTTGCGATGGTGGCAAGCTTCAGACTGTCCATAAAACGGACTGCTGCATCACGGCCACCGGTCAGTTCAAAGGAGATAACGCCGCAGGTACGGCCATCCTTCATATATTTCTGAGCCAGTGCGTGATATTTATCCTCCGGAAGTCCTGCATAATTTACATGAGAAACCTTTTCGTGTGCGTTTAGGTATTCTGCGATCTTCTGGGCGTTGGAGCAATGGCGTTCAACACGCAGTGGAAGTGTTTCCAGGCCGAGGTTCAGAAGGAAGCAGTTCATCGGGGACGGAATAGAGCCCAGATCACGCATCAGCTGGGAAGTAGCCTTGGTGATGTAAGCTTTTTTTCCGAACTGCTTTGTATAGACAACACCGTGATAGGATTCATCCGGCTCTGTCAGACCGTGATATTTATGGCCATAGGCATCCCAGTCGAAGTTACCGCTGTCGACAATGGCGCCGCCTACCTGAACGGCATGCCCGTCCATATATTTGGTGGTGGAGTGGGTAACGATATCTGCACCCCACTCGAAGGGACGGCAGTTTACCGGTGTGGCAAAGGTGTTATCCACAATAAGAGGCACGCCGTTCTGGTGTGCAACGTGTGCAAATTTCTCGATGTCCAGGACGACCAGAGCTGGATTGGCGATGGTTTCTGCAAAGAGAACCTTTGTGTTCGGTTTAAATGCGGCAGCAATCTCTTCTTCTGTTGCATCGGTATCAACAAAGGTGCAGTCAATGCCAAGCTTTTTGAAGGTGACGGCAAGAAGGTTGAAGGTTCCTCCGTAAATGGTAGAAGCGGCAACAACGTGATCGCCTGCCTCGCAGATGTTGAATACTGCGTAGAAGTTGGCTGCCTGTCCGGAAGATGTCAGGATCGCAGCAACACCGCCCTCCAGATCTGCGATCTTTGCGGCAACGGCATCGTTGGTCGGGTTCTGGAGACGGGTGTAAAAATATCCGTCTGCCTTCAGGTCAAATAACTGGCCCATTTCGTCAGTGGTGTCATATTTGTAAGTAGTGCTTTGATAGACAGGAAGTGCACAGGGCTCGCCTTTGGATGGGGTGTAGCCGGAGTGGATACATTTAGTCTCTAAATTATAATTGCTCATAGGGATAAGTCCTTTCTGCTGTGGTTTTCGTATGAATTTAGCCGAATCAGGGAAGTTCTCTGCTTCAGATGCGGATATCCCATTGATCGGAATTAAGGAAGCTTCCTGTACTTCCGGATATTTCATTCCTGTATTATGCGTTTCAGGGATTTCTGAGGGAAGCTTTGTTCCTTAAAGTTCGGTTAAATAAAGTATGAAAAATGCATTTGTATATTTTAAATAAAACTACATATAAGTATAACTCTTTATGTGTTGAAATACAATAATATTCTACATAAACTCTACTAGGGTATAAGGGAAATGAAATATTGCGTTCTGGTGCACATAATAAAACGCTATATGATCAACGTTTATAATAAGCATAGTAAGTCATTTTATAGATGCGAAAATGTGAGTGAATGCCGAAAAAATACTGTAAAACAAACAGAATATGTGAATGGAGTAACAAATAGTGAAAATCGCATAAAAACAAAATGGAAATTTTGTACAAAAAAGACATTGCGTTCACGTGCACAAAATGATAATATAACATCATCAAAAAGAACACAAAAACAGAAAACAATAAAAAATGAACGGAGGAATTTAAAATGTTAAGAGTAGGAGTTATCGGATGCGGCGGAATGGGAAGAGATCATATCAGAAGACTGACAGAGAAGATCCAGGGAGCAGAAGTAGTAGCTGTTTCCGATGTATTTGAGGAAAGTGCCAGGAAAGCAGCCGAGATCTGCGGAGCAAAAGTCTATGCAGACAGTAAGGAGCTCATCAATGCAGAGAACGTAGATGCAGTATTTATCGTATCTCCGGGCTTCGCACATGTAGATTCTCTTCTTCAGGCGATCGAGCCGGTAAGAGGATTTTCTGTGAGAAACCATTATGTACAACTGCTGAGGACTGCCTGAAAGTAGTAAAGGCAGAGGAGGCAGCCGGCAAACATCTCATCCAGCTTGGATTTATGAGACGCTATGACAAGGGATATCAGCAGATCAAGGAAGCACTTGCAACCGGAGAATACGGCGAGCCGCTGATCCTTCACTGTACACACAGAAATCCGGAGGTAGGTACCAATTACAATACACCAATGGCTGTGCACGATACCGCAATCCATGAGATCGATGTCCTTCACTGGCTTGTAGATGATGAGTATGAATCAGCACAGGTAGTAATGCCAAAAGTGACGAAATATTCCCACTCTGAGCTGAAGGATCCGCAGATCATGATGCTCCGTACTAAAAAAGGTGTATGCATTGATGTAGAAGTATTTGTAAACTGCAAGTTTGGATATGACATCAACTGTGAAGTTGTATGTGAGGACGGTGCACTGAAAATGGCACAGCCGGCTTATCCGTCTATCCGCAAGAATGCGGCAGTGTCCACTGCTATTGACACAGACTGCTTCGTAAGATTTAAAGACGCTTATGATAAAGAGGTTCAGGACTGGGTTGATAACGCAGAGGCAGGAGTGATCACAGGACCGAATGCATGGGATGGATACCTGGCAGCGATCACAGCAGATGCTCTTGTAAAAGCGCAGGAAACCGGACAGATCGAGAAAATCGTTTCAGCAGTTGAGAAGCCGGAATTTTATAAATAAATATATTTTACGAGCTCCACCTCATCAAGTGTGAGTTATCATACCAACTTATTGCTACAGACTTCCCCAATGAGTCTGCGGCGGCAGTTACCGGCAGGATCCGATTCCGCTTCGGCTTTGTTGAAACTGCAGTGGAAAACCTGCCGGTGAGATTAACCGGAAAAATTGGCTGAAAAGTAAAAACATATGGAGGGTATTGAAGATGAAATTAGGATTTAATGAAGCAACTGCACTGGAATGTAAAGGACAGTCTCTTATGGCAGACCTGGAGATGTGCGAGAAATATGGTTTTGATTATATTGAGATCCGCTTTGACTGCGTAAAGGACTATCTCAAAGAGCATACACTGGAAGAACTTGCAGACTGGTTTAAGAATCATCATCTGAAACCATGGGCATACAACACTCTGATCTTCTTTAACCAGAGAGATGAGGCAGGGGAAAAAGAGATTGACGAAGAAGTTGATTTTATCCTGAAGGTTTCCAAAGCAATCGGAATGAAAATGCTGATCACCGTTCCAAGCTTTGATGTAAAAGACAAATCTGTCAGTGAGATCAAAGAAGAAGCAGTTGCACGTCTTCGTTATCTTTCCGATAAGGTTGGCGCGGATATGAAGATCTCCTTGGAGTTCTGTGGTGCACCGAACTGCTCCATCAACCAGTTTGGAACAGCCTATGATGTGGTAAAAGCAGTAGACAGAGATAATGTAGGCGTTACCGTGGATACCTTCCATTTCCATGAGATGTGCTCCCGCCTTGAGGACCTGAGAGCTGCTGATGGCAAGAAGATTTTTGCATACCATTTAAATGACTGTGAGGATCTTCCGCTTGGCTCCTGCGGAGACGACAAGAGACTGTGGCCGGGTGAGGGTGTTGTAGATCATGCAGGAATCGCAGCTGCACTGAAGGAGATCGGTTTTGATGGCGTTTGCACCATCGAAGAGTTCCGTCCGGAGTACTATGCAATGAGCATGAGGACAACGTGAAAAAGGCTGCGGAAGTTACCAGAGACTTTGTGCAGAAATATTTCGGATAATTCATTCAGAAAGGTCCGACCTTAAACCGATAGGAGGTAGATACTATGGCTGGTAAGGGAATCCCTGAATTGTTGAATTACAAGCAGAAGGGGAAAGACTTGAATGAATTCATCAAGGTTCCGTTGTCGGAAAAGCTGGCATACTGTTTTGGTGATCCGGCACTGACCTTGATGTATACCATGACTACAACTCTGCTGATCTATTTTTATACCAACGTTGTTGGAATATCAGCAGGTGCGGTAGGAATGATCATGCTTTTGTCCCGTGTTTTTGATGGATTTTCCGATGTGCTGATGGGAACTATTATCGACCGGACTCATTCCAAGTATGGAAAGGCTAGGATCTGGATCTTAAGACTTGCGGTTCCTTATGCGCTGGCAGCGGTGCTTTTGTTCACCATGCCGCCAATGGGAAATATGGGAAAGATCATCTATGCTTTTGTTACCTATAATATCATGAATACGGTTGTATACACTGCTATCAGCCAGCCATTCCATGCACTGGGATCTCTGATGAGCCGTGACCGTCGTGAACGTGATGTGATCTGTAACATCCGCATGGTATTGTCGATCACAGCAAGTATGATCATTACTGCGTTCACACTGCCGCTGATCAATATCGTAGCGAATATTACCGGCAATCAGCAGATGGCCTGGATCCTGGTAACTGCCGGCTATGCGATCATTTCTGTCGGTGTACTTGTGAATACTTATATGGTCTGTACAGAGCGTGTTTCTGCAGCAAAACAGGAAAAGGAAGATATTCCTTTTGTGGAAGCATTTAAAGCAACCGTTACCAACCGGTATTTCCTTATCGCTCTGGGCTGATGATCTTTTATACCGCATATCAGATCATTATCGGAACGGACCTTACCTATTACTGCCAGTATGTACTCGGAAATGTAGACCTCGTCATGCCTCTTTCCGCAGCTGAGAAACTGGCAACTGTGGCAGGAATTGCCCTTCTGCCGAAGGTGCTTCCCCGCTATGGAAAAAGAAATCTCATCTGTGCCGGCTGCATCCTGGGTGTTGCAGGACAGCTGCTGTTCCTGATGAATATTACCAGTGTTTCGCTTGGTGTTGTAACCTGTATCATGAGAGGTATCGGAATCGCCCCATTCTATGGTGTGCAGTATTCTCTTCCAAGCGATGCAATTGAGTATGGCCAGTGGAAAACAGGCAAGCGTGTGGAGGGTCTGATGTTCTCATCTATGAGCATGGGTCAGAAAGCCGGTTCCGGACTGACTTCTGCTATTATGGGAGGAATTCTTTCGGCGGCATACTTTGACGGAACAAAGGCGACAGCGGCAGAGCAGTCTGCAGAGGCAATCCGCGTGATCAAGGGATTTTATCTGTATGTTCCGATAGCAATCTGGGTAGTGATGTTTGTGATCGCAGCATGTTACCAGCTGGACAAAGTTTATGACAAAATGATGCGTGAACTGATCCAGCGAGAATCGGGAGAGGAAAGCGTCTCTGTGCCGGGCGAGATTCAGTCCATGCCGTTACCGGAAGCTTCCGGAAACCGGATCAACGTGGCAATTGGAAGACTGTATGGCAGCAGTGGAAGAAAGATCGCCGAGGATGTTGCAAAAGCACTGGACTGCAAGGTTTATGATCGCCAGATCATCTGTCTTATGGCAGAAAAGTTCGGTATGGAAAAAGCAGATCTGGAAAGTGTAAGGCAGTATCTGGATTCCTACAATTATGAGGATTCTGAGCTTACATTTTCCCCGTATGGACATTCATCGGCAGGTGCGGCAGCAGATTATACAGGTGTTCAGATGTTTGAGGTGCAGAGCCGGATCATCCGTGAGCTTTCTGAGAGAAGACCAGGTGTATTCCTGGGAAGATGTGCTAACTATGTGCTTCGTGGAGAGCCGCATACATACAGCTTTTTCGTTTATGCAGATGATGCTTACCGGGAAAAAGAGGGCCAGGAATATTATAAAGGCCAGTCTCTTGGAGAACTGAAGAAACGTGATCAGATCCGAAATGAATATTATGAGAAGTTTACCGGAATCCGCAGAGACGATCCCCATTATTACGATATGGTGATCAATGTATCCAAAACAGGTGTAGCCGGAGCGGCCAGCCTGATCCTGGATATATCCGGAATAAAGAAGAGGAAAAAGGAGGGAATGCATCATGAAGATTGCATTTGACGTAGATGTTCTTGCGAAACAGATGGATATTAACCGTATGGTCCATCAGGTGGCGGACTGGGGATATAAATATATTGAACAGTCTCCGCATCCGAGGATCAATCCGTTCTATAAGCATCCGTTGTTTTCAAAAGAATGTGAACAGGAATACAGACAGGCTCTTAAAGAGACTGGCGTTGAGATTTCGTCCTTTATCGTGGTGTATCGCTGGTCTGGTCCGACGGAGGAACAGAGACAGTTTGCAGTTGCAAACTGGAAACGGATGATCCAGATCGCCGGAGATATGGGAGTGAAGGTTATCAATACAGAGCTTTCGGGTGATCCGAACCAGCAGGAGATCTGCAATGGAATGTGGTTTAGATCCATGGAGGAATTGCTTCCGCTGATCGAGCGTGAGGGTATCCGTGTGGAGATCCAGTCTCATCCTTATGATTTCTGTGAGCTGAATAATGAGACCTGTGATATGGTGAAATCCTTCCGTTCTCCAAACCTTGGTTATGTGTATTCTTCTCCTCACGGCTTCTTCTACGATGAGGGCAAAGGAGAGGTGCGGTCCATGCTGAAATATGCGGGAGATGAACTGACCCATGTACTTTTTGCGGATACCTTTAACCAGACCATGGACTGCAGATACATTTTAAATCCGCCGTGGCTGAATGGCCGTGGAAAAGCGGATGTGACGGTGCATCAGCATCTTGCAATGGGTGAGGGTGATGTGGATTTTGATGGTATTTTTGAAACATTGAGAGAAATGGATTTTGCCAGCAAGCAGCTGAAACCGGATGCACCGAAAGCCGGCGGCGATAACATTGCCTGCGTTTCCATGTTTGGTTTCCGGAAAAGATGGATAAGCAGGCCCCGGAAGCAAGAGAGCGGATTGAGAGAGAACTGCTGGGGAAATGATCGGGTGATTGCGGCAGATCAGAAAGAAAACTGTAATAAATGAGCAGCTGACAGTACGCAGAACGGTGAATAAGACTGATAAAATAATGAATGTGTGCAGAAACACGGTTTCCAGGATGAAAGTTTCATTGTGGAAACCGTGTTTTTTGATGTCTTTCTTTACAAAAAAACTTACATATATCAAACAACTGTCTTGTCACATGTAAAGGACTGTGGTATTATGTGTAAGATGTTTTGAAAAAAGTTACATGATAATAAAAAAGCAGATCAGAAGCATCTGCATAATAAAGACTAGTACAGCGAAAATTAAGTTTCTGCTATATTGATGCAGCAGATGAAAAATCAGACAAGTCAATATGGCGGTTACTTAATATTCGCTGTACTAGAAAGCAAAAGCAGGAACTCAAAAAAGAAATCCTGCAGGAAAGGTGAAAGATAATGACAGTTGCAGAAGAAATCCAGAAATTAAAAAAAGAAAAAGATGCCATCATCCTTGCACACTACTACGTGCGTCCCGAAGTACAGGATGTAGCTGACTATATAGGAGATTCCTTTTATCTCAGCAAGATCGCAGCCAGCGCGAAAGAGAAGACGATCGTGTTCTGTGGAGTAGGATTTATGGGAGAGAGTGCGAAGATCTTAAGTCCGGATAAAACTGTTCTGATGCCTGCCATGGATGCAGACTGTCCGATGGCTCATATGGCAACAGAAGAAGGCATCCGCAAGGTGCGAGAGGAATATGACGATGTGGCAGTTGTCTGTTACATTAATTCCACAGCAGCATTGAAGGAGCTTTCTGATGTATGTGTTACTTCCGCAAATGCAGTAAAGATCGTAAAAGCGCTTCCGAACAAAAACATCTTTTTTATCCCGGACAGAAATCTTGCACATTTTATTGCAGAACAGGTTCCTGAGAAGAACTTTATTTATAACGAAGGTTTCTGTATTGTCCATGAATTTATGGATCCGGAAGAAGTAAAAGCAGCAAAAGAAGCGCACCCGGATGCACTGGTTCTGGCACATCCGGAATGTCCTCAGACAGTTCTGAAACAGGCTGATTACATCGGAAGCACATCCGGAATCATTAAATATGCACAGGAAAGTGACAATAAAGAGTTTATCATCTGCACAGAATGTGGCGTTCAGTACAAGCTGGAAACTACCTGCCCGGATAAAAAATTCTACTTCACAGAAACTGTACCGGTCTGCAAAAACATGAAAAAAGTATTTCTGGAAAAAGTTCTCCACGTTCTGAAAACCGGGGAGAATGAGGTCCATGTAACAGACGAGACACGTGAAAACGCGAAGAGACCGCTGGAGCGGATGCTGGAACTGGCAAAATAAATAAAACACATTTGTATAAAAGATTTGTCTGAGTTGGCTGAAAAGAGAAATCAAGACAGAGAGGCGAAAAGCAATGAGAATTAAAACAGACGTAGTGATCGTGGGAACAGGTGTTGCAGGTATGTTCAGTGCCTTGAAGCTTCCGCGGGACAAAAAGATCGTGATCATCACAAAAGAGGATATGAGGAGTAGTGATTCTTTCCTGGCGCAGGGGGGAATCTGTGTGCTTCGTGATGAAAACGATTACGACAGCTATTTTGAAGACACCATGAAGGCAGGACATTACGAAAACAGAAAAGAGTCAGTAGACATTATGATCCGAGGCTCCAGAGATATCATTAAGGATCTTGTCGGATATGGCGTGGATTTCAAGATGGATGGAGATGATTTTGCCTATACAAGAGAAGGTGCACATTCCAGACCGAGGATCCTTTATCATGAGGATATCACAGGAAAAGAAATTTCCGAAAAACTGCTCCAGCAGGTTCTGAAGCTTGAAAATGTAACAATTCTGGAATATACTACCATGCAAGATATTCTTGTGGAAAATGGCAAATGTACAGGCCTGAAGGCAGTTTCCGCAGAAGCGAACAGGGCACGTCTTGAAGCTATGGAAGCCGGAAAAGCAGTGAAAACCCAGGAAGAGATCCAGCCGGGCGGAGAGATCCAGGTAGAGATTTATGCACAGGATACGATCCTGGCCAGCGGCGGGATCGGAGGAAGATATGAGCATTCCACCAACTATCCGCATCTTACAGGGGATGCCCTTGATATTGCAAAAAAACACAATGTACGTCTGGAACATCTGGATTATGTGCAGATCCATCCGACAACGCTGTATTCCAAGAAACCGGGCCGTAGATTCCTGATCTCAGAATCGGTTCGAGGAGAAGGTGCAGTACTTTATAACAGCAAAAAAGAGCGTTTTGTCAATGAACTTCTTCCAAGAGATGTAGTAACAAATGCGATCCGGGAAGAAATGAAAAAAGAAGGAACAGACCATGTATGGCTATCCATGGAAAATATTGATAAAGATACGATCCTGAATCATTTTCCGAATATTTATCAGAGATGCCTGGAAGAAGGCTATGATGTGACAAAAGAATGCATCCCTGTTGTTCCTGCTCAGCATTATTTCATGGGCGGTATCTGGGTGGATTCTGACAGCAAGACCAGCATGGATCAGCTTTATGCAGTGGGAGAAACCAGCTGCAACGGTGTACATGGCGCGAACAGACTGGCAAGTAATTCCCTGCTGGAGAGCCTTGTATTTGCAAAACGTGCAGCCAAAGCAATCTCAGCAGAAAAGAAAAGTGCTGCAGGTGCGGCATAAATGCAGCCGAAATATAAATATCCGTATTATGAAAGACAGGAGCAGCCTTGCTTTGGAGAACAGGGCTGCTGTGATAATTAAGAAAGAGAAGGGATTGTAAAATGAATAAGATCACAATGACACTTCAGGTAGATCACCTGATCCTGGAGGCTTTAAAGGAAGATATTTCAAGTGAAGACGTTACCACAAACTCTGTTATGAAAGAAGCAGTTCCGGGAGAGGTAGATCTGATCTGTAAAGAGGATGGAATCATTGCGGGACTGGAAATCTTCAGCCGTGTATTTACGCTTCTGGATGCTGACACAAAAGTGGAACTGTTCTGCAAGGACGGTGATGAAGTAAAAAAAGGTCAGAAAATGGGAAAAGTTACAGGAGATATCCGCGTGCTTCTTTCCGGCGAGCGTGTGGCACTGAATTATCTGCAGAGAATGAGCGGGATCGCAACTTACACACATTCTGTTGCGTCTCTTCTTGAGGGAACAGGGATCACATTGCTGGATACCAGAAAAACAACGCCGAATATGCGTATTTTTGAGAAATATGCAGTTCGTGTAGGTGGTGGACAGAACCACAGATACAATCTTTCAGATGGAGTCCTTCTGAAAGACAATCACATCGGAGCGGCAGGAAGCGTTGCAAATGCTGTAAAAATGGCACAGGAGTACGCTCCTTTTGTCCGCAAGATCGAAGTTGAGGTAGAAACTCTTGATCAGGTAAAAGAAGCTGTTGAGGCCGGCGCAGATATCATCATGCTTGATAACATGACTCCGGAAATGATGAAAGAAGCAGTAAAGCTCATTGACGGAAGAGCGAAAACAGAATGTTCCGGAAATGTTACAAAAGAAAATATTGCAAAGATCAGGGATGTTGGTGTAGACTATGTATCAAGTGGTGCATTAACACATTCCGCACCGATTCTTGATATTTCGCTTAAGAATCTTCATCCGCTTTCCTGAAAAAATGCAGGATTTTACAGAATACCGAGTGCTGTGACAGGAAATACCCGAATATCAGAAAAGAAGCGTGAATTGCCGGAAGCAGAGGCATAGCAGGTGATGTCGGGCCGGGTTGGAGATATCGCGAGAATGAAGGAGAGAGGTATCGGAACAAAAAGTACAGGCACAGCCAGGAAAGGGGAACTTAAATGACTGGTTCAGAACGCAGGACAGCGATCATGGATCAAATTAAAAACAGTGAACGGCCGGTCTCAGGAAGTGCTCTGGCCAGAACATTTCAGGTCAGCAGACAGGTGATCGTGCAGGATATTGCGCTGATACGCGCGGAGGGGAATGATGTGATCTCCACCAACAGAGGATATATTTTTACTGCTCCCCATACTGTGAGCCGGATATTCAAGGTGCATCATACAGATGCGGATCTGGAGAACGAGCTCTGCGGGATTGTGGATCTCGGCGGAAAAGTGATCAATGTAATGGTGAATCACAGAGTTTACGGGCATATCGAGGCAGAACTGAATATCAGCTCCAGGCGCCAGGTTGAGAATTTTATGGAGGATATCCGAAGCGGCAAGTCCAGTCCTCTGAAGAATATCACATCGGATTATCATTATCATAAAGTAGAAGCAGAATCCGAGGAAATCCTGGATATGATCCAGGATATGCTGAAACGACGAGGATTTCTGATCGAAGCAGAATAGCAGAAGTCAGATACAAAAAGAAAAGATATACAGAATGAGAAAATTCTGTTAATATGAAAATATAGTGATCACGAAAATAGGAGAAGGAATCCTGCATGGCAGGGTTCCTTCTTGCACCCTGCGGAAATGTGCACCCTGCGGAAATGTGCACCTTGTGGAAATGTGCACCTTGTGGAAATGTGCAGACAGGGAAAACAGGATGCAGATATGAGGGTGAGAAAAAATACGGCTTGATATGCATGGAGGGGGAAATGGATTATCAGAGTATGTTTACATTTATGCTGGAGATGGCAGGAACTATTGCGTTTGCTGCTTCCGGAGCTATGGTGGGGGCGCAGAGAGGAATGGATATTTTCGGGGTCTGCGTTCTTGGAGTGGTGACTGCAGTGGGCGGAGGAGCTACCAGGGATATTATCCTGGGAATCGTGCCGCCGGGAATGTTTCAGGATCCGCTGTATACCATTGTGGCAACCGTGACGGCCTGTATTGTTTTTGCAGTGATGTACTGGAAGCAGGAACTGCTGGAAGGCGGGAACCGGCTGGTCTATGATAAGGTGATGCTGGTGATGGATACGGTTGGCCTTGGTGTGTTTACTGTCATGGGGGTTGATAAGGGGATTTCCCAGGGGTATATGGAAAGAACATTTTTTCTTGTATTTCTTGGGACTGTCACAGGAGTTGGAGGCGGCCTGATCCGTGATATGATGGCAGGAGTACCGCCATATATTTTTGTGCGCCATATTTATGCCTGTGCGTCTATTGTAGGGGCCATTGCCTGTGTTTGGATATACAGGCTGTGGGGCGGAGTGCCGGCCATGGTGATCGGAACGGTAGTAGTGATCCTGATCCGGTACCTGGCGGCACATTACCGGTGGAATCTGCCGAGACTGAGAAGAGAATAAAAAAGATATGAAAAGCTCCGGAACATTTAAGGAATAATGTTCCGGAGCTTTTTGGCTTTTATTTGGTTTATATTGCGTAGAAGATTTTATCTGTTCCTCTCATAAGAGAATCATGCGTCTGTATCCTGCAGAGCCAGGAAGCCTTCCTCGCCGGTACGGATCTTGACAACGTTTTCGATATCGTAAACGAAGACCTTACCATCACCGATCTGACCGGTATGAAGAACTTCTTTGGCAGTATCAATAACCTTCTGAACCGGTACAAGACTTACAACGATCTCGATCTTAACCTTCGGACGGAGGTTCATGTCGACTTCAACACCACGATAGTAGGTTGGAGCACCCTTCTGAACACCACAGCCCATAACGTTTGTGATAGTGATACCGGTTACGCCGATCTCGTTCATAGCCTGCATAAACTCATCCAGCTTGTTCTGACGTGTGATGATAACAACCTTTGTCAGTTTGTGTACGCCGTCTGCAGGAATTTCAGGAACAGATTCAGCAGGAGCAGAAGGAGCATGTTTTACAACAGGGGCTTTTACGGAAGTTCCCATTGGAGTCGGAGCCTTTGTCATGGTATCCTGTACAAAGAATCCATCGTAAGCACTTGCGAGGCCATGCTCTTTCATATCCAGACCTGCGATCTCTTCCTCAGCGGAAACACGAAGTCCGATCGTGTGTTTGATTACCTGGAAGATAATTGTCATAGTAACAGCAACCCATGCGATGGTGATAACCATACCAATAAACTGAACACCGAAGCCATGGAAACCACCGCCTGTGAGAAGACCCTTCCACTCGGTACCTGCACCGTCGGAGAAAAGACCGACAGCAAGAGTTCCGAAAGCACCGTTAAGACCGTGAACGCCAACAGCACCAACCGGGTCATCAATTTTGAGAACTTTATCAACAAATTCAATACCAAATACTACAATGAATCCGGAGAGGATTCCGATGATAGCTGCAGATGTAGGAGATACGGTATCACAGCCTGCTGTGATGGCTACCAGTCCTGCAAGAGAACCGTTCAGGGACATGGAAACATCCGGTTTTTTATAGCGGATCCATGTGATCAGCATAACTGTTACAGTAGCAACAGCAGCTGCAAGGTTTGTTGTTACAAAGATCTTTCCGGCGCTTACAATGGCATCGCCTTCCATGCTGACAGTAGATGCACCGTTGAAACCGAACCAGCAGAACCAGAGAATGAATACACCAAGTGCACCAACTGTAAGGTTATGTCCCGGGATCGCTCTGGATTTACCGGATTTGGAATATTTTCCGATACGAGGTCCGAGGATGATGGCACCGATCAGTGCAGCAACACCACCAACCATGTGAACGGCACAGGAACCTGCGAAATCATGAAATCCCATCTGGCTGATAAAGCCGCCGCCCCAGATCCAGTGACCGGATACCGGATATACAACGAGACTGATCAGTAAACTGTAGATACAGTAGGAGATGAATTTAGTACGCTCTGCCATGGCACCGGATACGATGGTAGCAGAAGTAGCACAGAATACAGTCTGGAAGATGAGAAATGCCCAAAAAGGAACTCCATCCGGAAGCATTGCGTTTCCGTAGTTTGCCTCTGAGTCGATTCCGCCGATCTTGCCGAAGAAACCGTTTCCTGCACCGAACATGATGCCAAATCCAACCAGCCAGAAGACCGGTGTACCGATACAGAAGTCCATCAGGTTTTTCATGATGATATTTCCTGCGTTTTTTGCTCTTGTGAATCCTGTTTCGACCATTGCAAATCCAGCCTGCATGAAGAAGACCAGTGCTGCACCGACGAGGACCCAAGTTGTGTTTACTGAAGAATACATAGTAACACTCCCTTTCCCAATTTCTTTCCTATTATGTATAGAAAGAATTTTTGTAATACCGGACAGAAAAAAAGACAGAATTTATCCAGTATCAGTATAACGAAAAAGCGCAGGAGAGAGGAAATTCTCTTCCGCGCCTTTACGAAATCAAAATTAGTATATGTAAAACAGGGGATATCTGTATCGTGTGATTAATGGATGAGGAAATCGATAATGAATTATGAAGTAGAGTTCATAAGGGATATCCCCTGTATTTACCGTATGAAATTTTTATCTGATATCCGTGATCAGATTGAGAATAACAGCTCGTCGTAGGTCGGATATGGAAGTAACTCATCCGGGATCAGAGCCTCTGCCTCATCAGCAGATTTTCTTAAAACTTCCATGTCTTCCAGAACAGTTTCCTGATAAGCCTTAGAGCATGCAAGTACATCGTCAGAAGAAGCAAGAGCTTTTGCTGTATCTGCTTTCAGAGTTTCCAGATCTTTTGCCATGGTGTCTGCAAGTGTACTCAGTTTGGAGATCAGAGCAGCTTCACTTGCTACAGAAATATCAGCTACTACGGATTTCTTTGCAGCTGCAGTATCTGCAAGCTTTTCAACATATGTATATACAGAAGGAATTACCTGCTTCTGGATCATCTCAGCCAGAGTGTTGGACTCGATGTTGATGGTCTTGTAATAGTTCTCAAGCCAGATCTCGTAACGGGAGAAAAGCTCTTCCTTTGTAAAAATGCCATGCTTTGTAAACAGCTCAATGTTCTTCTCAGCAATGAAATGCGGAAGTGCATCCGGAGTTGTTTTCAGATTGTAGAGACCACGTTTCTCAGCTTCTTCAACCCATTCGTCTGTATATCCGTTTCCGTTAAAGATGATGCGTTTATGCTCTTCAATGGTCTTCTTAAGAAGTGCATGTACTGCGCTTTCCATTTCTTCTTCCGGAACATCTTTAAGAGCTGCGCTGAATTCTGCAAGAACCTCTGCAACAGCGGTATTCAGTACGATGTTCGGGTTTGCAACAGATGCTGCAGAACCAAGCATACGGAACTCAAATTTGTTTCCGGTAAATGCAAATGGTGAAGTACGGTTTCTGTCTGTGGTATCCTTTATGAAGTGCGGAAGTACCTTTGCTCCGATATCCATCTGTACCGCATGCTTATTGCTGAAGAAGGTATCGTTTTCAATAGATTTCAGTACGTCTGTCAGCTCATCTCCAAGGAAGATGGATACGATCGCAGGCGGTGCCTCGTTTGCTCCGAGACGATGATCGTTTCCGGCGCTTGCAACAGATACGCGGAGAAGATCGGCATAATCGTCAACGGCTTTGATGACAGCTACCAGGAATACCAGGAACTGTGTATTCTCTGCCGGTGTTTTTCCCGGATCAAGAAGGTTTACACCTGTGTCTGTGCTCATGGACCAGTTGTTGTGTTTACCGCTTCCGTTGATTCCCTCAAATGGTTTCTCGTGAAGGAGGCAGACCATGTTGTGCTTGTCGGCAACCTTTTTCATGATCTCCATGGTCAGCTGGTTGTGGTCAACAGCAACATTTGTGGTATCAAATACAGGAGCCAGTTCGTGCTGTGCAGGAGCAACCTCATTATGTTTTGTCTTGGCTGGAATGCCAAGCTTCCAAAGCTCTTCGTCAAGATCATGCATGTAAGCAGCAACGCGAGGCTTCAGGGCTCCGAAGTAATGATCTTCCATTTCCTGTCCTTTTGGTGCAGAAGCGCCCAGAAGAGTACGGCCGCAGAAGATCAGGTCTTTTCTCTTTTTGTAAAGATCTTTGTCAACCAGGAAATATTCCTGCTCAGGTCCTACGGTTGTGTCGATGTGACGAACCTCTTTGTTTCCGAGGAGGTGAAGAATACGAACCGCTTCTTTGTTCAGAACATCCATGGAACGAAGAAGAGGAGTTTTCTTATCCAGTGCCTCTCCGCTGTAGGAACAGAATGCAGTAGGAATGTAAAGAGTTTTATCTTTAATGAATGCAGGTGAAGTAGGATCCCATGCTGTATATCCTCTTGCTTCAAAAGTAGCACGAAGTCCGCCTGACGGGAAGCTGGATGCATCCGGCTCACCTTTTACCAGCTCTTTGCCGGAGAAATCCATGATCACCTGTCCGTCACCTGTAGGGGAGATGAAGCTGTCATGCTTCTCAGCAGTTACGTTTGTCATCGGCTGGAACCAGTGTGTGTAATGTGTCGCACCGTTTTCAGTAGCCCATTCTTTCATTGCAACTGCTACGGAATTTGCAACGTCCAGTTCCAGATGAGTTCCGTTTTCAATTGTTTTCTTTAATGCTTTGTACATGTCCTTTGGCAGTTTGCTTCGCATCACTTTGTCATTGAATACAAGGCTGCCATACATTTCAGGGATACTCTGTGCCATATAGGTACACTCCTTTCGATTTCACTCATTCATTATAATTTTTAATTATTTTATAAGGACCGCTGCCGGAAGAACCGGGTATAAACGGACCGGAAAACAAAAAAAGCGCTTCAGATACCTGCCGTATCCAAAGCGCCTTTGCTTTATGTGTTGCAGTATACACCAAAATAAAATATTGTCAAGAGCTTTTTTGAAAAAATCTAAAAAATTGACCAGGGCGATCGGACTGTCGGAAAATAGGCAGGGTTGACAAATCTTGTCCTTTTATTATAATCTGATATCGTAGTTATACAGTCGAAAAGTCAGCGATCGCTATAAGTGATCGAGGCAAAAGAAGCTTTTTGACCAGTGACAAAGATGTACAATACGGAAAGAACAGATGGAGGGAAATATGTCAGGAGTAAAGGAAGAATGTGGCGTATTCGGGATTTATGATCTGGATGGAGGGAATATTGCACCATCTATTTATTATGGTCTTACCTCGCTGCAGCACAGGGGACAGGAGTCCTGCGGAATGGCCGTTTCAAGGACGGACGGAGAAAGAGGAAACGTACAGTTCCATAAAGATCTCGGACTGGTAAGCGAAGTTTTACGAAAAGATGTTGTACATAATATGAATGGTGATATCGGAATCGGACATGTTCGTTATTCCACCACCGGAGAATCTGTCGCAGAGAATGCACAGCCGCTGGTACTTCTTATATCAAGGGAAGTCTGGCACTTGCGCACAACGGAAATCTGGTTAATACAGAAGCTCTGAAATGGGAGCTGATCCAGACAGGCGCAATTTTCCATACAACTACCGACTCAGAGGTTATCGCGTTCCATATCGCAAGAGAACGTGTGCATTCTGCCACTGTAGAGGAAGCAGTACATAAAACCGTAGAGAAGATCCGCGGAGGATATGCTCTTGTGATCATGAGCCCCGGAAGCTGATCGGTGCCCGTGATCCTTACGGACTGAAACCCCTCTGTCTTGGAAAAAGAGATAATGCCTATGTCCTTGCATCTGAAAGCTGCGCGCTGACATCTGTAGGAGCGGAATTTATCCGTGATATTGAACCGGGTGAGATCGTCACGATCACCAAGAACGGACTGAAATCCAGTAAACTGACTGAGAAGAAAAAGCATGCTCATTGTGTTTTTGAATATATTTATTTTGCAAGACTGGACAGCACCATGGATGGCGTGAAAATCTATGATGCAAGGATCCGTGGAGGAAAATCTCTTGCAAAATCCTATCCGGTAGAAGCGGACCTGGTGACCGGTGTACCGGAATCCGGACTTCCGGCAGCAAAAGGCTATTCTGAGGAATCCGGAATCCCGTTTGGCTTTGCGTTCTATAAAAACAGTTACATTGGAAGAACTTTTATCAAGCCTACACAGCAGGAGAGAGAGTCCAGTGTCCATCTGAAGCTGAGCGTTCTGGAATCCGTGGTGAAGGGGAAGAGAATCGTTCTGGTGGATGATTCCATTGTCCGCGGAACTACCATTGCCAATCTGATCCACATGCTGAAAGAAGCAGGAGCAAAAGAAGTCCATGTACGTATCAGCTCCCCGCCATTTTTACATCCCTGTTATTTTGGTACCGATGTGCCGTCCAATGACCAGCTCATCGCAGCACAGCACAGCACGGAAGAAATCCGTAAGATGATCGGTGCAGACTCCCTGGGTTATATGCAGATCGATTATCTGGAAGGCATGGCAGGTGGACTTCCGCTGTGTAAAGCATGTTTTGATGGCAATTATCCGATGGAAATACCGGCAGAAATCAAACAGGATTAATGAACTATGTGAAATTAATCTCACAGTAAAAAATAATGGATTGAAAAACGAAAATGTAAAAACTGCACAATAAATATATAAAAAACCCGGATTTTGTCATATAAAATCCGGGTTTTTATAGAAAGACTCTTAAAAACGATAAAAAACATCAACTTGACAAATCTGACAATATGAGACATAATGTGGGACAACCAGATGAAAAAGGCCGCTGGTCTGGAATATACAGGAAAACAGCAAGACCGAAAAAAGGCCGGTTTTTTGCCGAGATAAAAGAAAGGATGATATTTATGTCTAAAAAAATTAGATTGAATGCGACAGAGGATGTTAAAGAATTTGTTAAGGCTGCAAGTAAATGTGATTTTGATGTAGATATTTCATATAACAGAATTTTAATTGATGCAAAATCTATTCTTGGAATCCTCAGCATGGATCTGACCAGAGTTCTTACAGTAACCTGTCATGGCGAGGATCATGAGTTTGATCGTTTCCTTCAGAAATATGCAGTTGCCTGACAGACAGTGCAGAGACAGACAAGATATGAAAGACATAAAAAGAAAAGGCAGACGTGACTGCAGAGACAGGAGATCAGTTTGAAATCCTCAGCAGGCGTCTGTTTTTTCTTTACATCCATTTCATAGGAAGAAATTCCGCAGACTATATGAAAAATCAGTTATTGACAAATAAAAAAAAATAGTTTATAGTAAACCATATTTTATATGAAAGATAACTGACAAAGGCGTCAGGAACGGATACCACAGGGGAGTTCTCACCCCTTGGAACCTGTTCCGGACGCCTTTTTGTTGTGGAACACAAAATGGAGGAGGAAATCGAAGATGGCAGTAAAGTATGTTTTTGTAACGGGTGGAGTTGTTTCCGGTCTGGGAAAAGGAATTACAGCAGCGTCT
>ENA-OQCS01000402-OQCS01000402.1-human-gut-metagenome-genome-assembly--contig:-NODE-402-length-24088-cov-2.447686_pt1 | contig 24088 bp, 34 predicted proteins | sample MGYA00242757_ERZ504575 | MGnify/ENA primary metagenome ERZ504575 (study PRJEB26092, sample SAMD00036297) | human gut metagenome | host: Homo sapiens | study: EMG produced TPA metagenomics assembly of... | reverse complement strand
AACAAAACAAGATATGAAAAAAATACTCTTATCACTTTTAGCAGCTGTTGGCTTATCAACACCGGCTGCTCAGCACAGGCTGGCCAATCATTAAAGTCAGCTCCATCTGACGGCATCGTCATATTGGCTCCTCAAGCTTTATCGACCAGGCAAAGGCAGATACCACCAGCTTCCTTCTCGATGTCCGCACTTCCAAAGAATACGCAGAAGGTCATCTGGCTGCGCCCACCAATTGGATTACCTCAACCCCGAGGCTTTCGATGCCGGCATCAAGCAGCTGGATAAATCCCGCACCTATTATATTTATTGCAGAAGCGGAAAGCGAAGCCATGGTGCATGCCTGAAAATGAAGAAGCAAGGCTTTAAGGTCTATGATATGGAAGGGGGAATCCTCAACTGGACAAAGCTCGGAATGCCTGTGGAAAGATAAAAATTACCCCCGAAAAGGTATAATTAATCAAACCTCGCGATTAACTATACCCCTTCGGGGTATTTTAATTTATCCGAATCTATTTCTTCAACAGAATCCAATCTGAATTTACTTCTTCAACACCGGCTCGCAGGTGATGCTGACACCAAGCTTCTTGAAAATCTTCTGATCCACATCACTCAGCATCACGGTGCAATGAGCCTGGCAGCCACGGAGCTTTGGCAACTGCTCCAAAGCTTTCTTGCAGTTATCATCATTCTCTGAGAGAACAGAGAGGGCTACAAGAACCTCATCGGTATGAAGACGAGGATTATGACCGCCGAGATAATTAATCTTGGTATGCTGGATAGCTCAATCATCGACTGAGGAATCAACTTCAACTCGTGGTCGATACCAGCCAGATGCTTGGTTACATTCAAGATCAATGCCGCACTGCACCCCAGCAACTCACTGCTGTGACCGCAGATAATCGTTCCATCCTCCAATTCAATCGCAGCAGAAGTATGACCCGTCGCCTTCTTGTGTTCCTTAGCCGCTACAGTCACCTTGCGATAAGCCGTGGTAATATTAGCCTGCTTGAAGAGCATCTGAATCTTGCTGATCTCCGCCTCGTTGCACGCACCGGCAGCCAACTTGTTGGTAGCCGCATAATAACGGCGGATGATTTCATCCTTGGATGCCTCGCAGCAAGCCTCATCATCAGAGATGCAGAAGCCCACCATATTCACACCCATATCGGTAGGTGACTTATAAGGATTGCTTCCGTAGATACCCTCGAACAGGGCATTGAGCACAGGATAAATCTCTACGTCACGGTTGTAATTGATGGCAATCTTATTGTAAGCTTCCAGATGGAATGGTCGATCATGTTCACATCGTTGAGATCGGCAGTAGCTGCCTCGTAAGCGATGTTCACCGGATGCTTCAATGGGAGATTCCAAACAGGGAATGTCTCGAACTTAGCATAGCCTGCACGCACACCACGCTTGTTCTCGTTATAAAGCTGGCTCAGGCAGACAGCCATCTTACCGCTACCAGGACCCGGAGCAGTAACAATCACCAGCGGACGCTCAGTCTCTACATAATCATTCTTGCCAAAACCCTCATCAGAAGCAATGAGATCTACATCGTGAGGATAACCCTCGATGAGATAATGGCAGTAAGTCTTGATACCCTCACGCTCCAAGCGCTGCTTGAAGGCGATGGCTGCAGGCTGACCATTAAAATGAGTAATAACAACAGAACCCACCATAAAACCACGGTTTTGGAATTCACCACGCAGGCGAAGCACATCCTCATCGTAAGTGATACCCAGATCGGCACGCTTCTTGTTCTTCTCAATATCGGCAGCACTGATCACGATAACAATCTCGATGCTATCGCTAATCTTCTGAAACATGCGCAGCTTACTATCAGGCTGGAAACCTGGCAAAACGCGGCTGGCGTGATGGTCATCGAAAAGCTTACCTCCCAATTCGAGATAAAGCTTTCCATCAAACTGTGAGATTCTCTCCTTGATATGTTCGGACTGAATCTTCAGATACTTCTCGTTGTCAAATCCTATTTTCATTGTGTTTTATATATTTTGCGGTGCAAAATTACAAAAAAAAGTATCGTACTAACAAATCTTTTATCCGAAAAAATAAAAGAGAACTGCTACATATAGGCATCCAGCAACATCTCACCCCCTACCAGGAAAGCAAAGACAAGAAAGATAAATATATACAACTGCTCCTTGAGACAAAATCCAAGACATGAAAATGCTTGTTGTCATACTCCTCAAGATAGTTTTATAATCCATCCACATCAGGGAAAAAGCCCCCAATGCAATGGATAATATAATACATACACCTACTATATCGGCTAGACCAGTCGATTGAAATAAAGAAAAGCCTGTCATTTTGCTGTTCATTTAAAAGTTAATAAGAATCATTATCATCTACTAGTATTTAGCGATGCAAAGATAATGAAAATCTTATAACCAGACAGTTTCATTGCTCAAGAAAATAGTTTCATTCCTATCAAATAGGTGTTTCATTGGTAGGAATGAAACTGTTTTTCGCAGTATTCTACCGATTTTTCCGTACAGAATCTCTCCATTGTCCTGGCGTAAATCCCGTTTTAGCCTTGAAGATCTTATAGAGATGGGCATGAGATGAGAAGCCGCATTCTGAAGAAATGGTATCATTGCTGTATCTGCATTCTTCCAGCAGCATACGCTGTGCCTCCTTGAAACGGATATCGCTGAGCCAGATTCTGAAACTGCTCTTCAGATAGTTCTCGAAATACAGGCTCAATTCATTGCGAGGAATGCCCAACTTAACAGAAAGCATCGGCATATTTACCGTACTGTCTCTGTAGCCACCCTTGTCACACCAGCTGGTAAGCATCGATTCTATGATAGAGATTTTCTCTGAGGACAATCCCACCTCATCACTCACTTCCAGCACTTCAAGAGGTTCATCGGCAGTTTCCTGCTCCAGTCTCACCTCCGCAGGATCATATTATAACCATATCCCAGGAAGTAATAGTAAAGAAAATCAAAGAAAAAAGAATCAGGGGCGCCAACACAATAAAGAAACGGACGATAGCAGATAGCACCTACCAACGCCAAAATCAAAAATCCCACCATACCATAACTGGCATAGGCATATCTATCAAAAGGAAGCAAATCTTCCGTAGTGTTTCCTCGATAATCTTTCGATGATATCGCATCTCGATAACCGTGGTATAAATGCAATATATGATGGTAACAGCAAACAATGCGAGCATCACGTACAGCCACTCGCCTATATGCATCCCCCTTGGAGTATCTTTGTATCCGAAAAAGAAACAAATCAAAATCAATGCATAACTCACACATCCCACCAAGACAAACTTCTTCCGCCCACTCCGATAGCAAATTAAATTATAGGTAGCATAGGAAATTATGAAAGAGATTGGAGTATAGAAGAGAACATTGACAACAGCTCCAATCGCATCGCCTTTAGCACGGAAACCATAAACCATTTGCAAGACAAAAATGCCCTGCAAGTACAAACATAGAAAAAGCAAGGAGCCAACGAGACACCTCGTAACGACGGTTGGTCCAGCGAATCTGAAACCTAGACAAAACCAATATCAAGCCCAACATCGACACTATAATGCAGCAAGCAAACTGCACAAGAAACAATGTATTCATTTACTAAATATTTATATCTTTACCTATATTCCTGAAAATTTAGCATTGAAAGCTAAACTGTATCATTTCAGTTGCAAATATACGAAAAAAAAACGCATACTTTAGTAAAGAAAGAAGAATAATTTTGTTATCTCATTAATTTTCTGTAACTTTGCACAGATATTTAGAAGATTGCAACAAATTATTAATAATATCTTAAAAATATGATTAAAGCGATGATTTTGGCTGCAGCTGCTCTCACCATGGGAGCAAATACAGCCGATGCACAGACTATGATTGAGAAAAACAACATCAAGGTGGAGAACCACCTGATGACCCCAGAAGCTCTCTGGGCGATGGGTAGAATCGGTGCCGCTGAAGCTTCGCCTAACGGCAAGCAGGTGGTTTACCAGGTAGGTTACTACAGTGTAAAGGAGAACAAGGGGCACCAGATGCTCTTCATCATGGATGCCAATGGCAAGAACCAGAAGGCATTGACCACTGATGCCAAGAGCGAGACTGATGCTGCTGGATTCAGGGCGGACAGAAGATTGCCTTCATCCGTGGCGGACAACTCTGGAGCATGAATCCAGACGGTACTGGCAGAAAGCAGCTCACCAACGACGAATTGGGCATCCAGGGATTCCGCTTCTCTCCAGATGGCAAGAAGGTAATCCTCATCAAGGAGTTGCCTTATCACGGAACCATCAAGAAGAATCCTTCTGATCTTCCTCTGGCTACAGGTCGTCTCGTTACCGACATGAACTATCGCCACTGGGATCACTACGTAGAGAGTATCCTTCATCCTTTCGTGTCTGACGTTGCTGAGGATGGCACCATCAACGCCGGTGAGGATATCCTGAAGGATGAGCTTTCGAGTGTCCTATGGCTCCATTCGGAGGCATCGAGCAGTTGGCTTGGAGTCCGGACTCCAAGACCATCGCCTACACCTGTCGCAAGAAGGAGGGCGTGCAATATGCCATCTCTACCGATTCAGACATCTACCTATATAATATAGGTACGCGCGAGACCAAGAACCTCTGCAAGGAGGCTGGTTATGTAGAGTCTAAGATTGATGCTACCAAGAGCATGAAGAACCAGGCTGTAAATGCACCTGAGAATCTGAAGAACAATCCTGGTTACGACATCAACCCTCAGTTCTCTGCCGACGGCAAGTACGTGGCTTGGCAGAGTATGGCTCGCGACGGATACGAGAGCGACCGCAACCGCCTCTGTGTCTATGAGCTTGCTACCGGCAAGAAGAACTATGTATCAGAGAAGTTCGACTCCAGCGTAGAGGGCTTCGTATGGAACAAGGACAACAAGAGCCTCACCTTCATCGGCGTATGGCACGGAACCCTGAACCTCTATCAGGCTAACTTCAAGGGCGAAGTAAAGCAGATTACCAACGAGTGGGCAGACTACGGAAGCATCGCTCTTGCCAACAACGGCAACAAGCTTCTCGCTACCAAGGCTAGCATGAGTCACCCTACCGATATCTACATCGTAACGCCAGGCAAGAATGCCAAGAGTACCAAGGTAGAACAGATTACCCGTGAGAACGACCACATCCTGAGCCAGTTGAACATGGTAAGTGCGAACAGCGCTGGGGTAAAGACCACCGACGGCAAGCAGATGCTGGTATGGATCATGTTGCCAGCTAACTTCGATGCCAACAAGAAGTACCCTACCCTTCTCTTCTGCGAGGGCGGTCCTCAGAGTCCGGTCAGCCAGTTCTGGAGCTATCGCTGGAACATTCAGATCATGGCAGCCAACGGTTACGTCATCGTATTGCCTAACCGCCGTGGTCTTCCAGGTTTCGGAAGTGCATGGAACGAGGAGATTTCAGGAGACTGGACTGGTCAGTGCATGAACGACTATCTTTCTGCCATCGACGATGCAGCCAACAATCTTCCATACGTAGATAAGGATCGTCTGGGCTGTGTAGGTGCCAGCTTTGGTGGTTTCTCAGTTTATTATCTTGCAGGTCATCACAACAAGCGTTTCAAGGCATTCCTTGCTCACGATGGCGCTTTCAACCTTGAGAGCATGTACACAGATACCGAGGAGGCTTGGTTCTCTAACTGGGAGTATGATGATGCTTACTGGAACAAGGATCAGAGTGCCAACGCCAAGAAGACATACGAGAACAGTCCTCACAAGTTTGTAGATAAGTGGGATACTCCAATTCTCTGCATCCACGGCGAAAAGGATTACCGTATCAATGCCAACCAGGGCATGGGCGCCTTCAATGCCGCTCGTATGCGTGGCATCCCTGCCGAGCTTCTTATCTATCCTGACGAGAACCACTGGGTATTGAAGCCACAGAACGGCGTACTCTGGCAGCGCACCTTCTTCGGATGGTTAGACAAGTGGTTGAAGAAATAACATATAAAGCTGCTTCGGAAATGAAGCAAGCCTTTTTTATATATGATATTTTTTGATTTAGCTTACGCGATTCAACTTCTTGATGATAGAGAAGATGAAGAGGGCTGAAACCAGACAGATACCTGCAAGAACACCCCAGATGGCAATGAGGTTGAAGTTCTGACCCCACATGATGCCAGGAATCATAACCAACTGGTTACCGATGGCTGTTGCACCAAACCAGAGACCCATCATCAAACCAGCATACTTTGGAGGAGCTACCTTCGATACAAACGAAATACCAATTGGAGAAAGCAGAAGCTCTGCGAATGTAAGGATGAGATAGGTAGAGATGAGGAGGTTAGCACTTACACGTGTACCCTCTGTAGCAGGATCGCCCTGTGTCAAAGGAAGCTCCAGCCCCATAGAACCTACAGCCATCCATACGAAACCGAGAGCTGCAACGAGCATACCCAAACCAATCTTCTCAGGAGATGTAGGCTCCTTGCCAATCTTGTGAAGCCAAGAGAACAAAGCAACGCTCACTGGTGTCAATGCCACTACATAGCATGGGTTGAACTGCTGGAAGATAGGAGCCTCAACATCTACGGCACCTTCAAGGTTGCTGTACTTGTAGAAGAGGAAAGCGATGGCAGCAACAATGACACCGAGAGAGATGCCCTTACCCTTGCCCGTCTTGCTCTGTGCCAGACCGAAGCAACCGTAAACCACGAAGATGCAGGCTACAAGGTTGGTAACGTCGAATGCCATTGACTGCAAGCCCTCAGATGTCTTCTGAGTATAGTCGCGGGCAAAGAGTGTCAAGGTATTACCATTCTGGTGGAAAGCCATCCAGAAGAAGATAACCACAGCAAATACGAGACAGAGGCAGATGATGCGCTCCTTGGTCTCAGCCTTGGAAAGCTCATTAGTCTCCTTAACCGGAGTCTTGTCGTCCTTACCCTTGGTCTCAGAAGCAAGCACGTGCTTGTATGTAAAGCTGAAGGCATAGTAGATGGCGATACTAATGATAAGCGAAGCACATGCCACAGCGAATGCAAAATGGTATGAATCCTCTACAGATACACTCAGACTCTCCTGCGCCCACTTCATGATTTTAATGGCTGCTGTAGGAGCGAACATGGCGCCAATGTTGATAGCCATATAGAAGAGAGAGAAACCGGAATCACGGTTGCTGGCATACTGTGCTCGTCGTAGAGACGACCTACCATCACCTGCAGGTTACCTTTGAACAAGCCGGTACCCAAAGCGATGAGGATAAGCGAAATGCCCATGGCAGCAATGGCAACGGTGTCCTTTCCAAGAGGAAGCGAAAGTACCAGGTAGCCGATGAACATAATGAAGATACCCGTGGTAACCATACGTCCAAAGCCAAACTTGTCGGCTGCGATACCGCCGATGATAGGGAGGAAATAAACCATCATCAGGAAGGTAGAGTAAATTGTACTTGCCAATCCGGTTTCAAAACCGAAGTTAGCCTGCAAATAGAGCAAGAACACTGCAAGCATGGTATAGTAACCGAAACGCTCACCCGTGTTAGCCAAAGCTAAGGCCCACAGACCTTTTGGTTGATTTTCAAACATAATTTTCTGTTATTTTATAATTTTATTATTTAGTTATTCTTTTCTCGCAAATTCTGTGCAAAGATACACAAATTATTCCATATTTCAAACTCAATGCCTAAAAATCGTTATATCAAATACCATTTTTACATTCAAAAACGTCTAAATTTCTAAAAAACAGACAAATAATGCAAAAGTTTTCCATTTCTATTACAACAAGATTGCGTTTTTTTTTGTACCTTTGCAGCCCGAAACCGTAAAGGTGGATTCCGACAGTATAAATATTGGATTAAAACAAAAAAGAAAGGTAAAAGGATATTTATGAGACAACTTAAGATTAGCAAGAGTATAACCAATCGTTCCAGTGAAGCACTCGACAAGTACTTGGTGGAGATTGGTAGAGAACCTATGGTCTCTATTGATGAGGAGATTGAGCTGGCCCAGAAGATTCGCAAAGGCGGTCGTGAGGGTGAGCGTGCAAGGAAAAACTGGTCAAGGCAAACCTCCGATTCGTTGTATCTGTTGCTAAACAATACCAGCATCAGGGTTTGGGTCTGACAGACCTCATCGACGAGGGAAACATCGGTTTGGTAAAGGCTGCAGAGAAATTTGATGAAACTCGTGGTTTTAAGTTCATCTCATACGCAGTATGGTGGATTCGCCAGAGCATACTCCAGGCTATCGCTGAGCAGAGCCGTATCGTTCGCCTGCCTTTGAACCAGGTAGGTGCATTGAGCAAGATCAGCGCCGAAATCAGCAAGTTCGAGCAGGAAAACCAGCGCAAGCCTTCTGTTGCAGAGTTGGCACAGATTACCAAGATGGAGGAAAGCAAGATTGACCAGACCATCAAGGCAGACAACCACCACATGAGTATCGATGCTCCATTCGGTAGTGATGACGATGACAATGCGATGGTAGATGTGATGGCTTCAGGTGATGATAGCCGTACCGACAAGGGTGTTGACTTCGAGTCTATGGCGAGCGAGCTCCAGCGCGTATTGGCAACAGTATTGAAGGAACGCGAGCGCAAGATTCTCTGCTACTGCTATGGCATCGGTTGCCACGAGAAGGGATTGGAAGAAATCGGAAGCGAATTCAACCTCACCCGTGAGCGTGTACGCCAGATTCGCGAGAAGAGTATCATCAAGCTCCGTGAAAGCGGAAAGATCAAGATCTTGATGAAATACTTGGGATAATTCTGAAACAGAAACCAAGAATTAAGAAACAGACATTCTGAATTCTGAAACAGGAATTCAATCCATATCGAAGACGAGAGAAAAATAAATAAAGCTCAGTTGTGTTACCCACAACTGAAACAAAAAGGGCAATCAGCTGGTTCATCCCAATCTGATTGCCCTTTCTCTTTTTACACACACGCCCTGAACCAACGGTCACCGGCCGAAGGGAAAGGTAAAGGGCAAAAGCTTTATTAACAATTAATTGTTAACGAAGTTTCCGAACTTATCAATCAATCCGTTTACTCCGTCTCTCACCGCCTCGAAATATGGATACTCATCTCTCAGACAGATTTCATCATAAAGGAAATCAGCCACGATGGTATCCTTTCCGTCAGGCATCACGAGTCCCATCTTGCCATTCTTCTCTGCAATAACCGGCATGATGCTCAGGTCATCATTATAGATATAGCAAGTGCGGAGGAAATCATAGACAGGCTGAAGCATCACGTTGCCCTGATGATCCTTCATACCAAACTTGCCGTTTTCCTCGAAGACTTCATGGTAACGGATATACTTTTCCTTCAAGCGATGATAATAGAACACCATCTTACGCTTGTCGTTCACAAAGTCGAGCATATACTGGAAGGTATCACAGTAGTTAGCCACCGAACGGACGAGAATCATCTTCAGATCCAGTCCATCCAAAGCCTTGCGATTCAAATCAATATACTTGGCAATCGCCTTCTCTTTCTCTGTGACAGAGAGGCTCGCCAGCTTTTCTTCAAACTTAAGCATAGCTTGTTTGGTTCCCGACATACCCTTGATATATCGGTGAATCTGCCTGCTCATTTCAGAACAGATAAACTTGTCTATTTCCTGCTGCTCAATTGGGTCAGCATATTCCTTAATCAATGATTCAGGTGTAGCGTTCATGGTTATTTCCTTTCTTTTTGTTTATGGAGATTCCCCCCGTGAACTTGGAAGGGAAATCTCCTGTTAGTATTATTTCTTCACATTAGGCTGCTGCAATCCATAGCCCTTTCTCTTATCTTCCAGCAAGAGGAGGAAGGAGATGACAATAGCAACCACACCAAAGGCTGCAAATATGGTCATCGTCTCTGTATAGTCGATGACACCATCGGCACCCGTGTTAGCCTGATTCACCTTACCGATCCATACAGGAATAAGAGCCAGTCCGATATTCTGGATATAGAAGATAAGGCGTATGCAGTTCCTAAGAGTTTCATTGGGATGATCTTTGGCACAGAAGGCCACATTGCTGATGGTACCAATCCAAAAGCTACGCCAAGGATGAGCATCATCACGACGGCAAGCACCCATGAGTTGAGTGGAAGGCAAATACTACGTGTACCAGAGTCAGGAGACAACTGCCGATAATCATCAGCGTGGCACCCTTGCCATACTTGTCATATACGCTACCGAAGATTGGTGTAAGGAAGATGGTACCGAATGGCAACATCGCAGGAATCAGACCTGCCAAATTGGCATCGACACCATACTTGAAAATCATCAACTTGGTGGCAAACTTCAGGAATGGGAATACACCGGCATAGAACATCAGGCAAAGGAATGCCACATACCAGAAACCAGTTGTCTTGAACAGGCCACCCAAGTCTGAAAACTTGAAACCTTCTTCCGGCTCAGTAGCCACAGCTTCTGCAGAAGCATCCTCCTTCTTGTCCATCACGCAATAAACCAGATAAACCAGTACACCAGCGCAAAGCAAAGCTGCACCCAAAGCAATAGAAGCAGACACACCGCCCATTGCCTTTGCAAAAGGAAGAGAATAGCCCAAGGCAGCGGCAGTTCCCAAACGAGCTGTAGCCACCTGCACTCCCATTGCCAGAGCCAACTCATGACCCGTAAACCATTTCACAATGACCTTGCTCACTGTGATACCGCATATCTCGCAGCCCACGCCATAGATGGCAAAGCCAAGTGCAGCTATCACTACCTGTGTACTGTAAGTACCGAAGAATGGTACTACTACCGAACCGCCAAACTCATGACCTACAGCATACCATTTCACCAAGGCTCCACCAAACATCAAAACAGTAGAGAGGACACCAGTGAAACGGATGCCAAACTTGTCGAGGATAAGACCACCGAAGAAGAGCAGCAGGAGGAACACATTGAAGTATCCGTAGCTCCTGAGAAGAAGCCGTATTCATCCGAACTCCATCCGAGTCCGAGACCATTCTCAGCCCCCTTGGCTGCTGTCAAGAGAGGCTCCAGTGGAGACATTACATCTGTAAAAAGTAACCGAACATCATCGTAACGCTCACGATGAAGAGGGCAGTCCAGCGAGCTGACTTCGAGTCGCTCAATTTCATCTGAATTTTTTCTGTTGTACTCATTTTATATTATTACTTATTTTTCCATAACTATCATCGGAAGTTACTTTCTCTTCACATTCTTCGTTCTTGAAATATCAAAGAGATAAGATACCTTGAACACGATCTGTCCGTAGTTACTTTTTCCGAAATAATCTCGTTTGGATGAACCATAGATATTACCCAGTCCATAATAGTAGCGAGCCTCAGCCAGAATGTGTCCCACTTTCGGGATGCTGTACTCTGCACCCAAACCCAGGGCGATACCATAATCCAGCTTATTCTCTACCGCCATCGTATCTTGTGCCACTACCATACTTACCCGGTCATTATCTGTCTTAGGCATATTCTTCACGTCGAAGTTGGTAGTCTGAGAATCGTTAAGGTAGAGTCCGAACTGCGGACCGGCATTCACGAAGATATTCAAGCCTCTCTCTTCCCTACCCCAAGCCAAGTGAGCGAAAACAGGTACCTGGATATAATTGATGGTACGGCTGTAAGCATCGGCTGCTTGGTTTCGGTGATGATGACAGGCTGGTTGTCGATGTCGAGAATATCCTCTTTCCATCCCACCTTGGCATAGTTGACTCTGCATAGATGGAACAGATGGTCTTGAAGTACTTCTCGCAAGTATATTTCATCGAGAGTCCGGCAGTCATTCCTCCATGCTGTTTCTGCTGAACCTCCGGTTCGAATCCTACAGAGCTGAGCACATACCCACCATTGAATCCGATGGAAAAATCGTTGCGATGCTCACCTATCTGAGCCTGTACCGAGAGTCCTCCCCAAAGGAGAAGTCCCATCAACAGTGCCCCTATCTTGACTTTATTCATTCTTTCTTTTCTTACTATAAACGATTAACTATAAAAAACTACCGGTCCTAGTAATTCACAGATTCAATCTGGTGATTGAAGGTATAGTGAATCAACTGGAAGTTCTTGTTCTTGTATCCACCCTTTGTCGTTTTCACGAAATGCAATGGAGTCTGCACTGGCTGATAGTTCACTTGCTGGCGTTCACCCGTAAACTCCTTGCCCTTCTTCTTGATACCCTGGATGAAGAACATACCATGGTCATAACCCGTGATGGCGAAGCGAGGCTGCGCAATCATCATTGGCTGATGGAACCATCCCTCGTACGCCTTCTCCAGGTTCTGCGTTCTTTCGGCTACTGGATTGTAATAGAAGGTAGAAGGGATATAAGTATCGTACTTATAGAATCGCTCCAGATTGTACTTGGCGTACATCAACACTCTGTATAGCCGAAGAGAGAGATAGATGCCCCGGATACTTGCTGTCAAACTCATCCAATTTGTTGAGCACGGCTGTCAACTGTGGTGAACGGCCCGTATTCAGTATAACCACATTCTGCTTGCTTGGCTGGAATGCTTGGCAAACTGGTCGATGCTTGAGCTCACATTGGTGATACTATAGTTGATGTTTCTCTTCTCCAACTCCTTGCGAAGTCCGAAAGTGAAAGCTCCCTTACGAGAAGTAGAATCATTGCAATCTACAAAGATTGGATGCACATTGGTAAATCTGTTCAGGAAAGCCTTGATGGTGCATTCGTTCAATGTTTCAGGACTCTGATATACCTGGAAGATTTCCTTGTTGCGCTCCACATCGTCACCGCTGATGGAGAAAGGAATCACGAGCTTGATGCCATAGGTCTTGCAGAAGCCGGCAAGCGGAGCCACCTGCTTGGTATAAAGCGGACCAAAGATGATATCACACGTATTGGCACCCTCCTGCAACAAGGTGGTACGGATATCAGCATCTATCGGCACATTCCATGCATGGACATCGGTAGAGATGCCCTTCTTCTTCAGATAATTGCAAGCCATCAGGAGTCCACGATAATACTCCACCATACGCTTGCCATCACCATCCACATCATGCAAAGGCAGCATCACGCCAATCTTCACCGCATCACTAGCCGCCACCTTCTGCTGAGCGGCAGCGGTTCCAGCTACAGCCGGTTTGCTGGAAGCAACAGCATTCTTATCCTCCTTCTGTGCCTTTTTAGGCGCATTAGGATTCTGCTGGTCGCTGGCAAAAGGAATAAAGAGGGTAGTTCCCTTCTGAAGCATGTAACCTTCCTGCTTCATCTCAGGGTTTGCCTCCATCAGTTCCGGCAGACTCAATCCATACTTATTGGCAATACCAAAAATAGTATCCTTTTTCTTCACTGTGTAGATGTCACGCCATTTCGTTGTCTGAGCAAAGATACCAACACTGAGCATGAGCCCCACAATCATCAAGAAATATCTTATGTTTCTTTTCATATCTTCCTGTTTTTAATGTTTATATGATCCTAAAATCTTGCCGTAACCGACATGATTTAAATTTCTCCTGACAAAATACAAAAAATCTCGCATCTAGCGCAATATCTCTCAGCTTTTTATTATCTTTGCACAAATAATTTGCAAAATGAGACAAAAAATAGGATTACTTGGTGCCTTATTGGCACTTTTTACCCCTCCAATGATGGCACAGGAAGAAATCGGAGATGAGGAAGACACAAAGACCAGTGTCCTCCTGATGCCGAACGCATTCTCGCCAAACGGAGATGGCATCAACGACATCTACAAGCCCAAGGAGGGTTACCAGAACATCAAGGAGTTTCATGCCTATATATATAATAGGTGGGGACAGAAACTCTTTGAATGGAGCGACCCTGCCACGGGATGGGATGGAACATACAAGGGAAAGCCGGTTAAGGAGGGGGTCTATTTCTGTCTGGTCAAGGCAAAAGGAGCAGATGGCAAGACCTATCAGATAAAAAGAGATGTCAACCTGCTCAGAGGCTATACAACAGAACAATACAGTAACAATTAAGTGAGCGGAAATTAGAATATGAATTCAGAAGAAAAGATAAATGTATGGGGCGCCAGAGTACACAACCTCAAGAACATTGATGTTGAGATTCCACGCGACTCCCTCACCGTGATAACGGGACTTTCGGGTTCGGGCAAGTCGTCGTTGGCTTTCGATACCATCTTTGCCGAGGGACAGCGCCGCTATATCGAGACATTCTCTGCCTATGCCCGCAACTTTCTGGGCAATATGGAGCGCCCAGATGTAGATAAGATTACCGGTCTGAGTCCGGTCATCAGCATCGAGCAGAAGACCACCAACAAGAACCCCCGTTCTACCGTTGGTACCACTACCGAGATTTACGATTATCTCCGTCTGCTCTTTGCCCGTGCCGGTACAGCCTACAGCTACCGCAGCGGTGAAGAGATGGTGAAATACACCGAAGAACAGGTCATCAATATGATTCTCGATGAATATGCCGGAAAGGCCATCTTCCTGCTGGCTCCTCTGATTCGCCAGCGCAAGGGACATTATCGCGAACTCTTCGAGAGTATGCGCCGCAAAGGTTATCTCTATGTACGTGTGGATGGAGAAATCCAGGAAGTGGTAAGCGGAATGAAGCTCGACCGCTACAAGATGCACAACATAGAAGTTGTCATCGACAAGCTCGTGGTGAAGGAAGCCGATGAGGAACGCATCCGCAAGAGTGTAGCTACCGCAATGAAGCAGGGCGATGGCATGGTGATGGTGATAGAGAAAGGGGAAAAGACGGGTAAGAACTTCTCAAAACGCCTGATGGATCCAGTTACCGGTATAGCCTACCAGGATCCGGCACCTAATATGTTCTCGTTCAATTCGCCGGAAGGTGCCTGCCCTCACTGCAAGGGTCTGGGAAAGGTAAACCAGATAGATATCAAGAAGGTGATTCCGGATGACAGCCTGAGCATCTACGAAGGTGGAATCGCCCCTCTCGGCAAATACAAGAACCAGATGATTTTCTGGCAGATTGAGTCTTTGCTCGAGAAATATGATCTGAAACTCAAGACTCCTATCGCAGAGATTCCGGGAGATGCCATGCAGGAAATCCTCTATGGATCACTGGAAAACGTAAAGATCGGTAAAGAAAAGGTGCATACCTCTTCGGATTACTTCTGCGCATACGATGGCATCATCGACTATCTGCAGAAGGTGATAGAGAATGACGAGAGTGCTGCAGGAAAGAAATGGGCTGACCAGTTTATATCTACCATCGAATGTCCGGAGTGCCATGGACAGCGACTCAAGAAGGAATCGCTCGCCTTCCGCATCTGGGACAAGAATATATCAGAAGTTGCCAACCTCGACATCGACGAACTGCGCAACTGGCTCGAACAGGTGGAAACTCACCTCCCTTCCATGAAGGCAAAAGTGGCTCACGAAATCATCAAGGAGTTGCGCTCACGTGTCAACTTCCTCCTCGATGTGGGACTGAACTATCTCTCACTCAATCGCCAGTCGGCGTCACTCTCTGGTGGTGAAAGCCAGCGCATCCGTCTTGCTACCCAGATTGGCAGCCAGCTCGTCAATGTGCTCTACATCCTCGATGAGCCAAGTATCGGTCTGCACCAGCGAGACAACGAGCGACTCATCAACAGCCTGAAGGAATTGCGCGACCTGGGTAATACCGTCATCGTAGTAGAACATGATGAGGATATGATGCGAGCTGCGACTGGATTGTAGATATCGGTCCGAAGGCAGGCAGAAAGGGAGGCGAAGTGGTTTTCCAGGGTACTCCGAAAGAGATGCTGAAGACCGACACCATCACCGCCCAGTATCTGAATGGCAAGATGGCAATAGAGATTCCTGAGCATCGCCGCAAAGGAAACGGCAAGAGCATCACCATCCGTGGAGCTAGGGGCAACAACCTGAAGGGAGTAGATGTAGAGTTCCCGCTCGGCAAGCTCATCGTTGTAACGGGAGTCAGCGGATCGGGTAAATCTACCCTGATCAATGAAACCCTGCAGCCTATCCTCTCCCAGCACTTCTACCGTTCCCTGAAGAAGCCGATGCCATACGACAGCATCGAAGGCATTGAGAATATCGACAAGGTAGTGAATGTAGATCAAAGTCCAATCGGCAGAACCCCTCGCAGTAATCCAGCTACCTACACAGGTGTATTCAGCGACATCCGCTCGCTGTTTGTGGGACTTCCAGAAGCAAAGATCCGTGGTTACAAGCCAGGTAGATTCTCCTTCAACGTGAAGGGTGGCAGATGCGAAGCGTGTGGCGGAAATGGATACAAGACCATCGAGATGAACTTCCTGCCAGATGTCTATGTACCTTGTGAGGTATGCCACGGCAAGCGCTACAACCGTGAAACGCTGGAGGTAAGATACAAGGGAAAGAGTATCGCCGATGTACTGGATATGACCATCAACCAGGCAGTAGAGTTCTTCGAGAACGTGCCTCAGATTCTCAACAAGATCAAGGCATTACAGAGTGTAGGATTGGGTTACATCAAGTTAGGACAAAGCTCAACTACTTCGGGCGGAGAAAGCCAGCGAGTGAAACTTGCTACCGAACTATCCAAACGTGATACCGGCAAGACGCTCTATATCCTGGATGAGCCTACCACCGGTCTTCATTTCGAAGACATCCGCATTCTGATGGATGTGCTTCAGAAACTGGTAGATAGAGGCAATACGGTGATAATCATCGAGCACAACCTGGATGTCATCAAGCTAGCCGACTGGCTCATTGATATGGGTCCCGAAGGTGGACGAGGTGGAGGTCAGCTTCTCTTTGCCGGCACACCGGAAGAGATGGCAAAGAGCAAGAAAGGCTATACCTACAAATTCCTGGCACCCTTGCTGAAGAAGAAATAACCATTCTGTGCCAGCAGGAGATAAAAGAATCCCGATTTCCGGTACTTTGCTCATCTGATGCAAAGTTCAGGAAATCGGGATTTTATATTTTAATCTTCGTCTGCGATTCATTCAAGGTATAAGCACTACTGCCATCGAAGCAGTGGTACATACCTGGCACTTAGGCAAACCGATAGCTTCCACGAGCTGCTCGATGGTATTGAACTTCAGTGTAGTCAATCCAAGCTGGTTGCAATCTCATCCACCATTCTCTGATATTCAGGAGAACCTGTGGTAGCATATTTCTCCAGATTCTTGTTGGCATCGCCTCAAACTTCTCGATGATTCTGCGGGTAATCAACTCCATATCACTCTTGGAAGAAGTAAGTTGATGAAAGGACAGCCATAAACCAATGGAGGACAAGCGATACGCATGTGGCATTCCTTCAGACCAGCCTGATCGAAAAGCACCTTCACATTGTCGCGAAGCTGGGTACCGCGCACGATACTGTCATCGCAGAACAACACACGCTTACCCTTCAACATAGCCTTGTTAGGAATCAGCTTCATCTTGGCTACCAGAGAGCGCATGCTCTGGTTGCTAGGTGTAAAGCTTCGAGCCAGGTAGGAGTATATTTGGCAATACAACGCTGGTAAGGCACGCCCTTACCGGCAGCATATCCCATCGCCATACCTGTACCAGAATCAGGAATACCGCTGCAGCAATCTACCTCTACATCATCTGTCTTGGCAAGATTGAAACCATTGCTAAAGCGAGCTTCCTCTACATTCTTGCCCTCATAGGTAGAAGTTGGGAATCCATAATATACCCAGAGGAAAGAACAAACCTGCATCTTCTTGTTGGCAGGACGGATCTGCTCCATACCCTCAGCAGTAATCTTCACGATTTCGCCAGGACCTACCTCGTGTGCAGTCTCGAAGTCAAGGTTAGGGAATGAAGTAGTCTCACTGGAAGCAGCATAAGCACCCTCCTTCTTGCCTATAATAATAGGTGTACGTCCCCAACTGTCGCGAGCACAGATGATACCATCCTCTGTAAGGATCATCATAGTGCAGGAACCCTTGATATGATGGAACACGTTCTCGATTCCTTCGCGGAAATTCTTTCCATGGATGATGAGAAGAGCCACCAACTCTGTTGGGTTGGTACTTCCTGAAGACATCTCTGCAAAGTGCATGTTCTTATCCAACAGGTGCTGAGTAAGTTCATCCTTATTTAATATCTTAGCTACTGTGCAAATGGCAAAGCGACCAAGATGAGAATTCATGATCAATGGCTGCGCATCTGTATCACTAATCACACCGATACCTGATGTCGCACCCTCGAATTTGTCGAGTGTAGGTTCAAACTTCGTTCTAAAATAAGAACTTTCTAAGTTGTGGATAGAGCGCACGAAGCCCTTCTCACTACTGTAGGTTGCCAAACCGCCTCGGCGTGTACCGAGATGTGAGTTGTAGTCGGTGCCGTAGAAAAGGTCTGCGACACAGCTTTTCTTGGAAATGGTTCCGAAAATGCCTCCCATAAGAGTATAATTCTATGTTTTATGTTTGAAATATGGGTGCAAAGGTAATATAAATCCAGAAAATATGCAAAACTTTTTTCGATTTTTCTACATTTTTATGTAAATCTTTCCCTTTGCACCCCTAATTTCTGCTAAAAATCGGCTAAATATCTACTAATAAGACGACTGCTTCCTAGAACTTGTATTGCAACCCCAGACTCATATCAAAGGTTTTAGACTTCACATCGTCATGATATGAGTAATGGGTATCACGCCAATAGTTGGACACATTGAAGTCCAGGTTCAGCCGATTGGACAGCGCCAGACCGAAGCGGGCATTCAGCACCAGCAGAGATGCATTTCCCTTGTCGCCCTGGGCATTGAGATAGAGAGGATCGGTCGTTGCCAGATCCTTTCCCTCATATCCCTTCCAGGTGAAGATGCGATAATAGTCGGCACCTATCTGGAAGGTAGCTACCTTGCCGAACTCCATGAAACTGATAGCCTTCACGCTATAACCGCTACCCATGTTGTAGTCGCGGTCTATCACATTATAATGATCGGTCAGACTTCCACCCAACAGGATACCATCCAGGAAGACACGCTGTTCAAACCTGGTGAGATTGCCCACCTGAGGGAAGCGGTAGATGATGCCAGGGCCGAAAGAGGCTGCCTCGGATATGCGGTAAGGCACCAGACTGGTACCATCCTTCACCGGCTGCGAATCGTAATAGTTGAAGTGCTGGAAGATACCGAACTCCATCTCCGTGCCCTTGCTCACCTCCACCGGTACGCTCCACAATCTTCCCAGAAGATGCAGACCGGTAATCAGAGGCTGGTTGCTGCTCAGGCCGAAAGTGGCATCCAATGTGAAGTAATCGTATGGCTTGGTGGTTTCGCCATCAAACAGATCGCCATAAACCAGATTGAATCGGACGTATGGATTGCCCTCACCACGGAACAGCGTATTGTTGTCTGCGAGGTATCTGTAACCTGCCGATGCAGAGAAACAGACAGGACTGCGCTGGTAATCGTGATATTTATAATATTTGCCTCTCACCCGCCAGGCATCGCCACTCAAGATTCGATTCAACCCTTGATCGGACAGATGAGGGTTCCCAGGAACTCTCGCATGAAACGAGGAAAACCAGACAGGCGGTCATCAAATACCAGATTGCTCACACGATGCGTCACCTCTCCGATGGCAATACCACCAAAAGTAGTAGCCATCAGGTCGTTGATGGCAGGCGGTTCTATCTCGCAGGTAGTCTCCCACATCAAACTTCCACAGAAAGAGTATGGCACCGATTCCCAGAAATTCATGCCATGAGTTCTTGCAGCATTGAAATAGAGTCCGCCATGGTATGGATGAGCAAATAGATTGGTAGAGACTGGTCGTTATCCCAAACAAAACCCGTTTCTATATTGTGCTTGATGCTATGGAAGGAAATCTTGGCAAACTCCTCGTTCATCACAAACTGGTCGAAGCATTGCACACCCACATTGATGGCAAAAGCTTCCAAGGCAGCCTTCCAAGGATGCTTCTTCTGTCGCTCCGGATCATCGAAGGCAAAAATGGTTCCTTCCTTCCATGCCTCCATATCATATTCATTCTCCTTCCTGCCAGACACATTCCCAAAAGATGAAGTGCGCTGGAGCGCACAGCCAAACCTGCTTCTACAATGGCACGACGCGATACCTGCCACCATGATAATAATGGGTATCCCCATAGCCCACAGAGGCAAAGACGCTGGTGTATCTGCCAACTGATAGTCGGCATTGATGCGAGCCTGCAGCGAATAGAGCCGTTCCGGCTTATCCTGCGAATGTTCCTGAAACGATTCAACGTGATAGAAACCCAGATCACCACTCAGGGAGAACTTAGGCGATAACTGGAAATACTGACCGATGCGATAGAACAAGACACCCGAAAACTTCTCATCCAATCCGAAATAATGGGTTCCGATACCCAGGATATTATACGTACTCCGGTTGCGGAATCTTACGGCAAGATTGGCTTTGGTAGCAGAACCGCCATAAAACATATAGTCGATACGCGTCTTTGGGTTCACATTCACCAGTCCTATCTTATGGCTACGGTATCCCGGCTATAGTTGATGACACCAATCTGCACACCACGAGGATGGCTAAGGCAAACATTAAACAAACCAATCTGAGAACCATTCAGGGTATCAGCATAATTGTAGCCGCCCAACTGCATGCCACGCATATAGGAAGAGCTGACATTGGCTGCAGCTATCTGCAAGCCTCTCTTCATACCCATGGAAACATTGGAAAGTCCACTCAGCTGCACGCCGCGGAACGGAGAACTGGATACATTATTAAATAAAGACAACTGCACGCCATTGCCACCCTTCACCACATTGGAAACACCCGAAACCTGCACACCGCGCATATCATCGCCCACCGAATTGATGATACCAGCCAGGCTCACACCACGCATCTGCTGGCGAACCACGCTGGAAAAGGCACCTATCTGGGCACCCCTGAGTGTATCGGGCGAGCAAAACAGAGACACGTTGCCACAACTATACCCTTGGGCATAGACAGACTGACCTCCTAGCGAAAGTCCCATCAAAAGGGCTATGATCTTTCTCTTATTATCCATATACCTATCAAATTCAAAATGGCGAGAAGTCAGGATGACTTCTCGCCGAGAAATTGCATTATTTAATATTGGAGCTAAATAATGCATCAAAAAAATATCTTTCAGAGGAATGTGCAGGCGAAGACTTCTCCCCCACACATTCATATAAAGTTCAATTGCTTTTATTAATCCTGGTTCAAGCTCTTCTTGATAGCCTCGATCTTATCCATTGCAGCAGCTGTGCAGCGGTTGTAGCAGCCAGCGCACTTGAATGAAGGATCCTTTACCTCAATATAGAACTTGATCTTAGGCTCTGTACCAGAAGGGCGAACGCTTACCTTGGTATTGTCATCGCAGAACCACTGGAGTACATTGCTTGTTGTAGGCATATCGAGCTTCTCTACACTGCCGTCAGCATGCTTAGCCTCCAAGCTCTGGTAGTCCTTCCAGGTAACAATCTTGCTGCCACCCAACTCCTTTGGAGGGTTAGCACGGAAGTCTGCCATCATCTGCTTGATCTCGTCAGCACCAGTCTTACCTGGGCGAACCACGTTACTGTAAACTCCTTACTGAAGCCATACTCTGCATAGATCTGCATCAGGAGATCGTAGAGAGTCTTGCCCTGATCCTTAGCCCAGGCAGCAATCTCACAAATCAAGCAGATAGATGCAGGAGCATCCTTATCACGTACCTTATCGTATGGCAGGAAGCCGAAGCTCTCCTCACCACCACCGATATACTGCTGCTTGCCCTCAGAGATAGCAATCTCGCGTGCAATCCACTTGAAACCAGTGTAGCAGTCGCGCAACTCTACGTTGTTCTTCTTGGCAATCTCGGCAATCACCTCTGTTGTAACGATGGTCTTTACGAGGAAGTCTGTTGCTTCAACTTGCCCAACTTCTTCTTGTTCTCAATGATGTAGTAGCAGAACATCATGCTGTCTGGTTACCGTTGATGATCATCCACGTCTCTTGCCAAGGCTTCTTCAATCAAATTCAAGAACTCCTTCACAAACAATGCAGCCTCTGCAGGGTCCAACTGGCATTTCCGGGCAAACGACTCCACAAGTTCCTGTAAAGTTATTTTATCACTCATCCGATGAAATGTTTTTAAACTTTTCTTTCAAAACAGCACTTGGCTTAAAAGCTAACGCCAATTTGGGAGGCACCAAAAAGCGCTGCTTAGTGACAGGATTCACAGAAATACGTTCCATTTTCTTTTTCACCTCAAAGGAACCGAAGCCTTGCAAATTCACTATCTTATCTTCCTGCAATGTCTGCGACAAGCACTCCGTGAAAGAACTAACCAAGGAGGCTGTATCTTTCTCGGTTTTATCCAGACGGCGGGACAATTCTTCTTATGAATTCCTTATTTGTCATTTTATTTTACGATTGTAGCATACAAATCAAAATCATCTGCATCGTACACTTTTACCCGATGGAAACTGCCGATTCTCAAGCGGTGATTTTCCACTTTTATCAACACCTCCGGATCGACTTCCGGTGAATCAAACTGTGTACGGCCGATATAGTAATCGCCTTCCTTGCGGTCGATGATTACCTTGAATTCCTGTCCAATCTTGCGATGAGACAAGTCGGCAGAGATTTCCTGCTGCAATTCCATCAATGCATCCAAACGCTGCTGCTTGACTTCCTGCGGAATCTCATCCTTATAATGCTTGGCAGAATAAGTTCCTTCTTCTTCCGAATAAGCAAATGCCCCCATACGGTCAAAACGTGCCGTGCGGACAAATTCCATCAGTTCCTCAAAATCCTGCTCCGTTTCACCTGGATGACCTACCATCAATGTAGTACGTAAATGAATGCCAGGCACTTCCTTACGGAATTTCTCTATCAGCTGATAGGTTTCTGCCTTCGTCACATGGCGACGCATCTTTGCAGCATGTTATCGCTGATATGCTGCAAGGCAATGTCCATGTACTTACATACATTATCGTTTTCACGCATCACGCGGAACAAATCTTCCGGGAAATGAGCGGGATAAGCATAATGCAGACGAATCCATTCCACACCCGGTATATGTGCCATCTGCTCTATCAGCTCCGGCAACATCTGTTTTTTATACAAATCCACTCCGTAATAGGTCAGTTCCTGTGCAATGACCTGAAATTCTTTCACCCCTTCGGAAACCAGCAAGCGCACTTCGTCCAGAATTTCTTCCATAGGACGAGACACATGTTTACCGGTAATGATAGGAATGGCGCAATAAGAACACTTGCGGTCGCAACCTTCTGATATTTTCAGGTATGCATAATGCTTCGGAGTCGTCAGATGACGCTCAATGGCAAATTCAGAATGATAGGCCTTTCCTAAATCGGCCAAAAGTTCATTCCAGTTGAACTTCCCATAGAATTTGTCGACCTGCGGAATTTCCATCTGCAGGTCCTTCAGGTAACGTTCCGACAAACAGCCCATTACATAAAGTTTCTTCAAGCGTCCTTCTTCCTTTGCCTGACAGAACTCCAGAATCATGTTGATAGATTCCTCTTTGGCATCGCCAATAAAGCCACACGTATTGATAACGGCAACTTCTCCCTGCGGATGGTCGCTGTCATGTGTCACCTTGTATCCATTAGCTTCCAGCTGCTTCATCAGCTTTTCGGAATCTACCAGATTTTTCGAGCATCCTAAAGTAATTATATCGATTGTATTCTTTCTCATTTTTCAGTGGTTGAGCCAAACAATGAATCTACGAACTCACGGCGACGGAATATCTGCAGGTCTTCCATACCTTCTCCCAGACCGATGTATCTCACCGGAATCTTAAACTGGTCGGAAATTCCAATCACTACTCCACCCTTGGCTGTTCCGTCAAGTTTGGTGATAGCCATGGCGGTTACTTCTGTAGCCAAAGTAAACTGTTTGGCCTGTTCGAATGCATTCTGCCCGGTAGAGCCGTCCAGTACCAGCAACACTTCATGAGGTGCATCGGGTACCACCTTTTTCATCACGTTCTTGATTTTTGTCAGCTCGTTCATCAAACCAATCTTATTGTGCAAACGTCCTGCCGTATCAATGATTACCACGTCAGCATTATTAGCCTTGGCAGAACTCAGCGTATCAAAAGCTACTGAAGCAGGGTCAGCTCCCATTTTCTGTTTTATTACCGGTACACCCACACGTTCTCCCAGATGTCAAGCTGTTCTACAGCTGCGGCACGGAAAGTATCTGCGGCACCCAGATAGACCTTTTTCCCGGCTTTTTAA
>ENA-OQCS01000401-OQCS01000401.1-human-gut-metagenome-genome-assembly--contig:-NODE-401-length-24101-cov-9.340702_pt1 | contig 24101 bp, 28 predicted proteins | sample MGYA00242757_ERZ504575 | MGnify/ENA primary metagenome ERZ504575 (study PRJEB26092, sample SAMD00036297) | human gut metagenome | host: Homo sapiens | study: EMG produced TPA metagenomics assembly of... | reverse complement strand
TGAAGATTTATGCTTCTTGCCAATGAAACCGTGCACAGGAATACTGCACCGGAGATTATCCCTTTGTATACAGAACGCATGAAAATCCGGATCCGGAAAAGATTGAAAGTCTTCTGATGCTTCTTCATAATGAAGGAGTCAACATACAGAAATCCGGACAGGAGATCACGCCTGGTGAGATCCAGGAGATCCTGGAAAGTATTGAGGGAATGCCCAATGAGGCACAGATCAGCCGCCTGACCTTGCGTACCATGAAACAGGCAAAATATACTACGGAATGCAGCGGACATTTCGGACTTGCAGCGAAGTATTACTGCCACTTTACTTCTCCAATCCGAAGATATCCGGATCTTCAGATCCATAGGATCATCCATGACCGTCTGAGAGGCAGACTGGTAAGGGAAGGACGTACCGAGCATTACAAGGAGATCCTGGATGAAGTAGCACGCCAGTCCAGTGTGTGCGAACGGCGCGCAGACGAAGCAGAAAGAGAATCCGATAAGCTGAAGAAAGCAGAGTATATGTCCTATCATCTCGGAGAGGAGTATGAGGGGATCATCTCCGGCGTTACAGGATGGGGACTTTATGTGGAGCTTCCGAATACCGTAGAAGGACTGATCCATATCAATACATTACGAGATGACTATTATGTATTTGACCAGGATGCATATGAACTGCGGGGCGACATGACAGGAAAGATCTTCCGTCTTGGGCAGAAGGTCCGTGTCCGTGTGGCAGATGCGGATAAAATGCTGAAAACCGTGGATTTTGTCCTGGCTGAGGAAGACTGAGGGAGCGCGAAATGGCAAAAAAAACAGGAATGAAACTGATCGCAAATAATAAAAAGGCTTTTCATGATTATTTTATCGAGGATACTTATGAGGCCGGGATCGCACTTGCAGGAACCGAGGTGAAATCCTTACGTTCCGGTAAATGCAGCATCAAGGAGGCCTTTGTCCGTGTGGAAAACGGAGAAGTTTATGTATATGGAATGCATATCACTCCTTATGAGAAAGGAAACATTTTTAACAAAGATCCTCTTCGTGTGCGTAAGCTTTTGCTGCATCGCTACGAGATCAATAAGATCGAAGCTAAATTAAAGGAAAAAGGACTGACTTTGGTACCACTGAAGGTTTATTTCAAGGACAGCCTGGTAAAAATAGAGATTGGCATGCACGTGGTAAAAAGCTTTATGACAAGCGCCAGGATATTGCAAAGAAGGATCAGAGAAGAGAAGCGGAGCGAGACTTTAAAGTAAAAAATCTTTATTGATCGGCTGGTTTCAACTGAAAAAGTAAAAGTATGATAAAATGCGGGGAATGAGAAATGACAGAGGTACAGGAAAGACGTAAAAAAACGGTAGAAGCATCGATGACGGAGCAGGTTCATCTGATCATGCAGCAGCATCTGAACGGAGGCGGAAGACTTTTTGGCGGAGCACTGATGCAGTGGCTGGATGAGGTTGCCGGAGTGGTAGCTATGCGTCATGCGGAGACATATCGGGTGGTAACTGCGGCAGTGGACAATCTTCAGTTCAAGCATGCGATCTATGAGGGAGAGATCGTAGTACTTAAGGGATATGTGACTTATGTGGGAAGAACTTCCATGGAGGTCGAGATCGATACGTATGTGGAACAGCCGGATGGCATGCGTCATACTGTAAACCGGGCATTTTTTGTGATGGTGGCTGTAGATGAAGACCAGAAACCGATCCAGGTGCCGGAACTGATCATTACCACAGAAGCGGAAAAAGCCCGGAATGAAGCTGCGAAAATGCGCCGTGATATGCGCAGACAGCGAAGGGAAAACGGGTTCTGACCTCAGCTGTTCCAAATGTCTCGGGTTCTGTGACCTTCGCTCACAAAAAACACCTCGCGGAATATTACCAGTGAACAGTAACTCTAAAGATTCTGTGAAATTCAGAACGTCAGGTTGACAAGAAAGTGATACTCTGTAATAATAGAAAAGGAAAACCTGACAGCGAATAGGACCATTTTATATGGAGGAGATATAATGAAAAAACGTTATTTGATTCTTGCCGGAATTCTTGCAGCGAGCATGCTTGCAGCCGGTTGCGGAAAGAAGAACTCTGTGGCACCGGAGCAGAAGGTGGAGGCAACGGCAACCCCGACGGTAACGGAAACTGCGAAAACGGATGTGGTGGAGATGCAGACCTCTACGGATGAAACAGCAAATATCAAGAACGTAATGGGAACCAAGAGTGAGACCACTACCAGTATTGTATTTACCAATAAGATGAACTCCACGATTTCTGCAATTTATGTCCGTCCTACCAGAGATGATGGCGATGACAGTGATGAGACCTGGGGAAGCGATCTTGTAAATGGTAAATTCACACTGGCTTCCAACGACAAGGCTGTTTATTATATGGAGAAGAGTCAGAAGGACGATAACGGAGATACAGCAACAAGCTTTGATGTAAAGATCACATTTACTGACGAAGAGCAGAATGAATGTTTCTTCCGTCAGCTGCCGCTTCCGACGATCTCACAGCTGAGCCTGTGCATGGATGGTGAGGGTGAAGACGGAATTCCATATGCTACATATCTGGCGAGCGGAAGCACCAAGGAGGTGTCTACCCTGAAGGATGTAAAGGCAAGGCTTGGCATTGAGGATGACAGTGAAAGTGACAGTGACAGTACAGATTCTTCAGACAGTACGGCTGTGACTCCGACTCCGGAGAGTTCTGATGATAATGGAGACAGTACAGACAGCAGTTCGTCCGGCAGTTCGGACTCCACATCCACACCGGATCCAACATCTGCACCAGCTTCCTCTGATTCTTCCGATGCACCGGATCCTACGGAAGCACCATCCGGCGAGGATGATCCGGCATCTGTAGCAGCAAGATATATCGGTCAGTCCATGTCTGAGCTTGAGAATGCATGCGGCAGCCCAAATGGCAGTGATTATGAGGACGAGCCGGAGTCCGGTAAGACAGGTTATTATTATTATGATACGTTTACGGTATCCACAACTTTTGACAATGACGGCAATGAAGTTGTATCCGGCGTATGGTAAAGGAGAATAAACATATGAAAAGAGTGTTACTGAAATTAAGCGGAGAGGCTCTTGCAGGAGAGCAGAAGAGAGGCTTTGATGAAGCAACTGTTACAGAGGTTGCCAAACAGATCAAGACGATCGTGGATGAAGGACTTCAGGTTGGTATCGTGATCGGAGGTGGAAATTTCTGGAGAGGACGTACCAGCGGAGCCATGGACAGAAGCAAGGCGGATCAGATCGGCATGCTTGCTACTATCATGAACTGTATCTATGTGTCTGACATCTGCAGATATGTGGGACTTAAGACAGAGGTGTTTACCCCGTTTGTATGTGGTGCATTTACCACACTTTATTCCAAGGATGCTGTAGAAGAGAGCTTCGCAGAAGGAAAGGTTGTATTCTTTGCAGGTGGTACCGGCCATCCGTATTTTTCTACAGATACAGCTACTGTACTTCGTGCTGTTGAGATCGGCGCAGATGCCATTCTTCTTGCCAAGGCTGTTGATGGAATCTATGACAGTGATCCGAAGGTAAATCCGGATGCCAAGAAGTATGATGAGATTTCCATCGATGAAGTAGTTGCAAAGAAGCTGGCAGCTATGGATCTTACCGCTTCCATCATGTGTATGGAGCAGAAGATGCCGATGCTGGTATTCGGTCTTGATGAAAAGGACAGCATCGTCAATACCGTACATGGCAAGTTCTCCGGAACAAAGGTAACCGTGTGATCAAAAGGGAATAATAAAAAAACCATACAGGGAGATATGTGAAATGGATGAGAGAATTCAGGTATACGAAACAAAAATGGGAAAAACACTGAATGCTTTGGAGAGTGAGCTGACAACCATCAGAGCCGGCCGTGCAAACCCGCATATTCTTGACAAACTTACCGTAGATTATTATGGAGCACCGACTCCGCTCCAGCAGGTTGCAAACATTTCTGTACCGGAGGCACGTATGATCCAGATCCAGCCGTGGGAATCCAGCATGATCAAAGCGATCGAGAAAGCGATCCTTTGCTCTGATCTGGGATTAAACCCGAGCAACGATGGAAAAATGATCCGTCTTGTTTTCCCGGAGCTTACCGAGGAGCGTCGTAAAGAGCTGGTGAAGGACGTTAAGAAAAAAGGCGAGGGTGCCAAGGTTGCAGTAAGAAATATCCGTCGTGATGCCAACGATGCATTTAAGAAACTTGCAAAACAGGATGTTTCTGAGGATGAGATCAAAGAGCTTGAGGATCAGATCCAGAAACTTACAGATAAGTACATCAAGGAAGTTGACAAGGCGATCGAGAACAAGTCTAAAGAGATTCTGACTGTATAATTGTAAGAAATACGAGGATAGAGAGGGCTTCTTTGAAGAAGCTCTCTTTCTGTATGGAGGAGATTTATGAACGTACCAAATCATATCGCGATCATTCTGGACGGAAACGGACGTTGGGCAAAGGAACGAGGAATGCCGAGAACCTACGGACATGTAAAGGGATGCGCCAATCTTGAAAACATTTGTTATGATATCAAAGACCTTGGGGTGAAATATCTTACGGTTTACGCTTTTTCCACAGAAAACTGGAAACGCTCCAGAGAAGAAGTGGAAGCACTGATGAAACTGTTCCGCGGTTATCTTAAGAAATGTATCAAGATTTCCAAGAAAAATAATATGAAGATGAAAGTCATCGGAGATGTTACTGCCTTTGCACCGGATATCCAGCAGAGTGTCCGGGAACTGGAGGAATATTCCAAAGATTTTGACGGTATTTATTTTCAGCTGGCATTAAATTACGGAAGCCGTGATGAGATCCGCCGTGGAATGCAGAAGATGGCACAGGATGTAAAAGACGGAAAAGTTGAGCCGGATGGCATTACAGAAGATACGATTGAGAGCTATCTGGATACTGCAGGTGTACCGGATCCGGATCTTTTGATCCGCACAAGCGGTGAGCAGCGGCTTTCCAATTTCCTGCTTTGGCAGCTTGCCTATTCCGAGTTTTATTTTACACCGGTTGCATGGCCGGATTTCAATAAAGAAGAGCTGATCAAAGCCATCGAGAAATACAATCAGAGAGACAGACGCTACGGTGGCGTCAAGGAGGAGTAGATCATGTTTAAGACAAGACTGATAAGTGGTATCGTCCTTGTCATTATTGCCCTGGCAACTATCATTTCCGGAAGCTGGATCTTATTTTTTACACTTCTGGCTGTTTCACTGATCGGAATGAGAGAGCTTTACAAGGTAATGAAGGTAAGCGATGAGCATGTTACTGTGCTGGAACTTGTAGGATATCTTGGAGCAGTGCTTTATTATATTGCCATGAAAGCTGATTTTGGAAATTACGGAACAATGGCGATCATCATCAGTATGATCCTGATCCTGTTTGTTTATGTATTCGGTTATCCGAAATACCATGCAGAACAGGTGATGGCAGCATTTTTTGGAGTTGTATATGTTGCTGTGATGCTTTCCTTTATCTATCTTACCAGAAGCCTTCCGGACGGAAAATTCCTGGTATGGCTGATATTCCTGTGCTCCTGGGGATGTGACACCTGTGCTTACTGTGTGGGAATGCTTATCGGAAAGCATAAAATGGCGCCGGTTTTAAGCCCGAAGAAATCCATCGAGGGAGCTGTAGGAGGCGTTGCGGGAGCGGCGCTTCTTGGAGTGATCTATGCAGCAGCAACACAGGGAAAAATGGCTGAGTATGCCTTGATCTGCGCAGTTGGAGCTCTGATCTCCATGGTGGGTGATCTGGCTGCATCTGCGATCAAAAGAAACCAGAACATCAAGGACTATGGAAAGCTGATCCCGGGCCATGGAGGAATCCTGGACCGTTTTGACAGTGTGATCATCACAGCCCCTGTTATTTACTATCTTGCAAAAATGATTCTTGGAATTTAGGAGACATTAAAATGAAGAATATTGCAATCTTAGGTTCTACCGGCTCCATTGGGACCCAGACACTGGATGTGGCAAGAAAAAACGAAGACCTTCGGGTTGTTGCAGTCAGTGCAGGCAAAAGTGTGGAGAAGCTGGAAGAGCAGATTCGTGAGTTTCATCCGCTTCTGGCAGCAGTCTGGGATGAAGAAGCAGCCCGGGATCTGAAAACGCGTATTGCGGACACAGATACAAAGGTAGTCAGCGGAATGGAGGGACTTCTGGAACTTGCGTCCATGCCGGAATCAGAAATTCTTGTCACTGCGATCGTGGGAATGATCGGGATCCGTCCTACTATGGAGGGAATCCGTGCCGGAAAGGACATTGCCCTGGCAAATAAGGAAACCCTTGTCACAGCCGGTCATCTGATCATGCCCATGGCAAAGAAATATGGCGTATCTATCCTTCCAGTAGACAGTGAACACAGCGCTATTTTCCAGGCTATCCACGGAGAAGAAAACAAAGAGATCCACAAGCTTCTGATCACGGCATCCGGTGGTCCCTTCCGCGGACGTACCACAGAAGAGCTGCGAAGGGTCACTGTTGCAGATACTCTGAAGCATCCAAACTGGGTAATGGGACGAAAGATCACCGTAGATTCCGCAACCTTGGTAAACAAAGGGCTGGAAGTTATGGAAGCCAAATGGCTGTTTGACATGGATCTGGATCATATTCAGGTGGTGGTGCAGCCGCAGAGTATCATCCATTCCATGGTGGAGTTTAAGGATGGTGCGATCATGGCACAGCTTGGAACTCCGGATATGAGACTTCCGATCCAGTACGCTCTGTACTATCCGCACAGACGATATCTGGACGGAGACCGCCTTGATTTCACGAAGCTTCATGAGATCACATTTGAGGTTCCGGATATGGAGACATTCCGGGGACTTCCTATGGCGATCCAGGCATCCCGGGAGGGCGGAAGTATGCCGACTGTCTTTAATGCAGCCAATGAGCTTGCAGTAAAGAAATTCCTGGAGGAAAAGATCGGCTTTCTGGATATTTATGAGATTATTGCACAGTCTATGGAAAGACATAAAAAAATCGCACATCCGGATTTGGATGAGATCCTTTCTGTAGAGCAGGATACTTATCAGTGGATCGAAAGCAGGTGGTAAATTGAAATTTGTGATTGCTGTAATTATTTTCAGTGTTGTGATACTGATCCATGAGCTGGGACATTTTCTTCTGGCAAAAAAGAACCATATCGAGGTATTGGAATTTTCTCTTGGTATGGGACCCAGGATCATAAGTACGGTAAAGGGCGGCACACGTTATTCCGTGAAACTGTTTCCTCTTGGAGGTTCCTGCGCCATGGCCGGAGAGGATGCGGAAGATGACAGTCCGGGAACCTTTAATTCGGCTCCTGTGTGGGGCAGGATCGCAGTGGTTGCTGCAGGTCCGGTATTTAATTTTCTGCTGGCATTTGTTTTGTCTGTGATCATTGTAGGCTGTATGGCTATGATCCGGCAACCGTATTAGAAGTAACCCAAAATTCTGCTGCGGAAAAGGCCGGATTGAAAAAGGGCGATGTGATCACGGAATATCAGGGCTACCATATTGATCTGGGGAAAGATCTTTATGTATATTCGTATCTCAACGAACTGAAGGAGGGAGATACCATCCGGTTGAAAGTAAAACGTGATGGAAAGGAACAGGAGATTTCCTATAAACCAGATGTAAATGTGCGGTATCTCCTTGGTTTTAACCGTTCCGATGTAAATTCCATGACGGTGGAATCACTGATCAAGGGAATGCCATTGGAAGAAGCAGGTCTGGAAGCCGGCGATGTGATCACGAAGATCAATGGTGTGGAGGTTCCGGATGGAAATGCATATGAAAAATACATCGAGGAGCATCCGTTATCCAAGGAACCTGTGACGATCACCTATGAGCGTAACGGACTGGAATATGAGGCAGAGATAACACCAAGGGAATACAGAACACCGGTTTCCGGTTTCGGATATAACACATACAGTGAAAAGACTTCCGGCTTTAATGTTCTGAAATATGGTGCTGTGGAAGTGAAATACATGATCCGTACTACGATCTTAAGCCTGAAAGAGCTTGTGACCGGTCACCTTGGAATGAAAGACTTAAGTGGTCCTGTGGGTATTGCGGATGCCATTGGCGACACTTACGAACAGTCCAAGAGTGAGGGAACGCTGATGATCTGGATGAATTTGTTGAATATGGCAGTTCTTCTTTCTGCAAACCTGGGAGTGATGAACCTTCTTCCTCTTCCTGCACTGGATGGAGGAAGGCTGGTATTTCTGGTGGCAGAAGCGATCCGGAGAAAACCGGTAAACCGTCAGGTAGAAGGCATGATCCATTTTGCGGGGCTGATGCTTTTGATGGCGTTGATGGTTATCGTTATGTATAATGATATTCTGAAGATATTCTGATATCTGGCGGAAGAAGGTAAATATCAAGTGTTACTGAGAACGGAGTGAACAATAACTATCAATGCTGTATGATCTGTGAGGAGATGATACAGCACTTTTTTTTTGTGCAGATATTATTATATAATAAAGGCATCAGAGTAAAGGGGGGATATGTAAATTTGAAAAAGGATATTTTAATACTGGCGGCATTGATAGCAGTTGTTATAGCAGTTCCTTTTCTGGCTACAAAGGCAGAAGAGGCAATCCAGATTAAAAATGAGGAATTTAAGGAAAAACAGAACAGGGAATGTTATGAAAAAGCGGAAGAATGCATGGATGCAGGCAAATATGATGAGGCGATAGAGCTGCTGGAAAAACTTCCGGGATATTATGAGGATGTAGAATATATTATCCAATATGCAAAGTTTTGCGATGCTGTTCAGAATGGAGAAGGAATTGAGGAACTGTATAAGCTTATATGGTATGTTCCAAAGGGAGATGAGTACAGTAGCAAATATATAGAAGAAATGAGGAAGGCCCAGAAAGATACAGAAGAACAATACAAAAAATATATGGCACAGAAGGAAAAAGAAGAGGAAGAAAGAATGCGAAAGGAGGATGAGCCATATAAGGGAATGAAAGAAAAATACATAAACATTACGCTTCTGGGAAGGGCAAAAGAGAAAAGAACAGAACATTACTGGCGGGACACACCGGGAAAAAGAACACAGGACATTCAGTACAGATATATGTGGTATAACAGCAATGGAGCAAAAAAAATTCATGGCAGTCTGCAGAAACGGACGGGTCAGCAGTGTAGTGGAATTTGTTTCATCCACAACATCCGGGAAAAAAACTTACCGTGGAAATACCAGCAGGAATAATGACAGAAAAGATATGTACGATGTGCAGGATTATGATGATCCGGAAGATTTTTATTATGATCATGCAGATGAGTTTGATGATATCCAGGATGCGGAAGATTACTGGGAGGAAGCACAGTAGGAGATATGGCATTTTGAGATTCTGTACATATACTAGCAGAGAACCAGTGTGCTTTCAGGCACAAAAAGGAGCCTCTGTTTATGAAAAATCATTCTTATATTTCCATGCAGCAGGATATGCCGGATCAGGGACAGCTGCAGGTGACGGTGCTGGACAGTGCCAGTAACCGTCCGGTGGAAAATGCTACAGTGCGGATCTCGTACACAGGAGTCCCGGATAATGTGATCGAAGAAATCCGTACGGATTCCTCCGGAAAAACGCCCATGCTGGAGCTAGCAGCTCCTCCACTGGAATACAGCATGAAACCGGTGGAGCAGCAGCCTTATGCAGAATATACAGTTCGGATCAGTGCAGAAGGTTTTACACCAAAAGAAGTTGCCGGGACAGAAGTTCTTCCCCATTCCATTGCCAGGCAGGGAGCATCCCTTAGCAGGCAGCAGGGTAGTGGAGAGGACTATCAGCGGATCGTCATCGGACCCCATACGCTTTTTGGGGAATATCCTCCCAATCCGGAAGCAGAGATCAAGCCGATAAATGAAACCGGCGAGATCGTATTAAACAAGTGGTGATCCCGGAGTATATCGTAGTCCACGACGGTCCAATAGGGGATACCTCTGCACAGGATTATTATGTAAGATATAAGGATTATATCAAAAACGTGGCCAGCAGTGAGATCTACGCAACTTGGCCGGAGGACACGATACGTGCCAATGTTCTGGCAATCATGTCGTTTACTCTGAACAGAGTTTATACAGAGTGGTACCGAAATAAGGGTTATGATTTCACCATTACATCCTCCACAGCATACGACCACAAATGGATCCATGGCAGGAATATTTTTGAGAGTATCGACCGGATCGTGGATGAACTTTTTGAAAACTACCTTTCCAGACCGGATGTACGTCAGCCGATCCTGACCCAGTACTGTGACGGACACCAGGTGCAGTGCAGGAACCGGGGATGGATGACCCAGTGGGGAAGCAAAGCTCTGGGAGATCAGGGATATTCCGCAATTGAGATCCTGCGGAGCTTCTATGGAAACGATATGTATATCAATGTGGCGGAAGCAGTTTCCGGGATTCCCGCGTCCTGGCCGGGATATGACCTGACTATCGGTGTTACCGGAGAAAAGGTACAGCAGATCCAGGAACAGCTTAATGCCATAGCAAAACCTATCCTGCCATCCCGTCAGTGACTGTGGATGGTATTTATGGTCCGGCTACTGCTGCATCTGTAAAAAAATTCCAGAATATATTCGGACTTCCCGCATCCGGAGTGGTGGATTATCCAACCTGGTATAAGATACAGGACATTTATGTAGCAGTGACCAGGATAGCGGAGCTGCAGTAAATATAAAAATAATAGAAATGTTCCTGGCCATTTTCGGAGTGATCTGATCGGGGCTGGGAGTGTAATGCGTGAACATGATTTCAGAAAAAGTGTTTGACGTTTCAGAATAAACCAAGTATAATGGCTGTTTGTATCTTTGAACGTAAATTGTAAAGAGATTGCGTTTATGAGCATGTGAAAAAAGCGAAATGAGAATGTCTGTTTTACAAAAGGAGTGATGAAAATGACATTTTATCAGGAACTGCAGTTAAGCTCAACCGGATCAAAACAGCTGATCAGAAATACCACAGACAAAAAGGAGAAAAGAAGGCATATTCTGATCTATAATTTTAAAGTGTATCTTGTCATGGCATTTTGTGTGGCGGTTGTGACATTGTACAGTAAGATAACCGGCAATGACAACAGTGTTGTAGGAGTAACCGTACTACTGGCAGTGCTGGTTTTAAGACAGGCGGATTTCGGAATCCGGACGTCCCACGGATTGTTGTCCATTGCCGGGATTTTCTGTATTCTGATCGCAGGACCGAGATTATCCAACATGGTTTCACCGGTACCGGCATTTTTTGTTAATGCGATAAGCATCCTGTTACTGATGATCCTGGGATGCCATAATGTAATTATGTATAACCATTCCACATTTGTTCTCGGATATCTGCTTCTGATGGGATATGACGTAACCGGAAAGGCGTATCTGCTTCGTGTAGAGGGGCTTTTGGCCGGAATGGTTCTCTGCATGGTAGTTTTTTATAAGAATCAGAAAAACCGCCCGTATCGCAGGACGTTTCTGGACCTGTTCCGGGAATTTGATCTGCATTCCGCAAGAGGCAGGTGGTATTTAAGACTGACGCTGATCGTTTCCAGCGCTATGCTGATCATGTCTCTTCTGGGACTTCCAAGAGCAATGTGGGCCGGAATTGCCTGTATGTCCGTGTGTCTGCCGTTTACCGCGGATTGCAGGGGAAGGGCCGGAAAAAGAGCTATGTTCAACATCGTTGGCTGTATTCTGTTTGCAGTGCTTTATCTGATACTTCCGGAATCTATGTATCCCTATATTGGAATGATCGGAGGAATCGGTGTGGGATATTCCGCAGGTTATGCGTGGCAGACTGCATTTAATACATTTGGAGCACTGTCCATTGCATCAGGACTGTTTGGAATGCCGGCAGCAGTGCTGCTCCGTATTGGAGCCAATGTATTTAGTTCAATTTATACTATGCTCGCAAATAAGCTTGGGGATAAGCTTGTGCAGCATATGTGGGTACGAAAGAGTGCAGAAATCTGAGATATTGCCCTGAAAAAAGTTTTGCCGTATAATGGGTAATAGCATAACAGCCTGGATATTACCGGGTCGACAGAGGAGAAGATTATGTACGAAGAAACAACAGAAAAACTGCTGGAATTTATCAGTAAAAGTCCTACAGCCTTTCAGGCGGCAGAGGAAACAAGAAGACGTTTTTTGGAGGAAGGCTTTACAGAATTGAAGGAAGAGGAGCGCTGGGAGCTGGAAAAGGGCGGAAAATATTTTGTCATGAGAAATCATTCCGCGATCATCGGATTTTCCATTCCTGTCAATGACTGCAGGAGATATCATATCATTGCAAGTCACAGTGACTCCCCGTCTTTTAAAATAAAAGAAAATCCGGAGATATCTGTAAACGGAGCTTATGTGAAGCTGAATGTGGAGCGGTACGGAGGAATGATCCTTCTACCTGGTTTGACCGTCCCCTTTCTGTGGCAGGCCGCATGATCGTCCACAAAAACGGAAAAATTCTGGAAAAGCTTGTAGATATTGATAGAGATCTGGTCATGATCCCGAGCCTTGCGATCCATATGAACCGAGATATTAACGGAGGCTATCATTATAATGTCCAGAAGGATATGCTTCCATTGTACAGTGGCAGTGGCGAAAAAGGAAACTTCATGCGGATGCTGGCAGAAGAGGCAGAGATCCGTCCGGAGGATATCCTGGGCCATGATCTGTTTCTCTATAACCGGATGCCCGGAACGATCTGGGGATCCAGGAATGAATTTGTTTCCAGTCCAAGATTAGATGATCTGCAGTGTGCTTTCGCTTCAATGGAAGGCTTTCTTCAGGCAGATAAGAAGAAGGTCATTGCAGTCCACTGTGTACTGGATAATGAAGAAGTGGGAAGCACTACCAGGCAGGGAGCTGCATCCACATTTCTTAAAGATGTACTGTTTCGTATCAATCTGGCCCTTGGCGGAGATCAGGAAAGTTATCTGATGGCCCTTGCAGAGAGCTTTATGATCTCTGCGGACAATGCACATGCATTACATCCGAATTATACAGACAAGGCAGATCCTGTAAACCGTCCGGTAATGAACGGTGGAATTGTGATCAAATATAATGCCAATCAGAAATATTGTACCGATGGGATTTCCACAGCAATCTTCAAGGAACTCTGCAGAGAAGCAGATGTGCCATATCAGACATTTGTGAACCGTTCCGATATTGCCGGTGGTTCCACTCTGGGAAATATTTCCAATACCCAGGCGGCCATAAATACGGTCGATATCGGTCTGCCGCAGCTGGCGATGCATTCCGCTTATGAAACAGCCGGAGTGAAAGATACGGAAAGCCTGATCCGTGCGGCAAAGGTATTTTACAGGTGATATCGGAGGACAGGAAAATGAGCAGAAAAGCAGTATTTTTTGATGCGGACGGAACAGTCTGTGATATGAAAAAAGGAGTGCCGGACAGTGCCATAGAAGCCATCCGTGCGCTGGTAGATAACGGACATGAAGCGTGGCTCTGCACAGGAAGAAGTCGTGCGTTTGTATCCTGGTATCTGGAGCAGATCCCTTTTACGGGAATGATCAGTGCCTGCGGATCCACCATTGAGAAGGATGGGAAGAGACTTTTTAATAAAGAGATGACGCCGGAGGTTGCAAAGCTTTCTGTGGAGGTTCTCAGAAAATACGGACTGATCCCGGTAATGGAAGGCGCGGATTTTATGTATTATGACAAAGAGGAGTATACCGATGAAGTGAACTGGTATGCCAGTCTGATCACAGAATCCCTGGGCGATAAATGGAGGCCTATCCGTGGAAATGAGGATTGTATGCGGATCAATAAGATCAGTGCAAAAATGACGGAGGGATGTGATGCGGAGGCAGCGTTATCCATTTTATCAGAATACTATGATATCATCCGCCATGAAGGCAGCAGTTCGTTTGTGGGAAATACCATTGAACTGGTGCCAAAGGGCTTTAACAAGGCTGTTGGGATCGCAGCTGTGATCCGCCTGTTTGATATTCCGTGGGAGAATACCGTTGTTTTTGGAGACAGCAACAATGATCTTGCCATGTTTGGATACGCTGCAACAAAGGTTGCCATGGGAAATGCTTCTCCGAAGATCAAAGAACTGGCAGATTATGTTACGTCTGATATGTTCCACTACGGCATTCGGGATGGCTTGAAATATCTGAAGCTGATCTGAGAAAATGCTTCGTTTGTTTTGTAGGCTATGAGATTGTAAGAACAGAAACATCCACATCAGAAATGATAGCTTTATGTGAATATGCTTTTATAAAAATGCTGTAAGAACCAGAAATCATAGTTCTTACAGCATTTTATGTTACAGATTTTTCCGGGTAGATAATATGCAGAAGCTGCAATATCAGATCAGTCCCAGACCTTTGCAGATAAACAGCCAGAGTGTCAGGTAAAGGCACTGAATAATGTGGTAAGAAGCACGACTCCCGAAGAAAAAGAACCCTCATGTTCCATGTTTTTTGCCATGACAAAGCAGGTAACGGTGCTGGCAGACCCCAGCATGATAATGATGGAAACCAGCTTGTCCTTTGTAAAACCGCAACGGATGGCAAGAGGAAGAAAAAGTGCTTCATAACCGACAAGTTTCATAAATGTACAGGCAACAGATGCTTTCAGCCGGGAAAAGGCTTTTCCGAAGTGCAGAGATCCGCCCATAGCCATGAGCCAAGAGGAGTGGCGGTTTTTGCAAGATTGCCTGCCGTAGAGTCCAGGATCTTCGGAAATGGAAGACGAAGAAGGGACCAGAGTGTACCGGCTGCAATGCCGAGAATGATGGGATTGGTGACAATTCCCTTTAAAGTGCGCTTCAGAACGGTACCATCTATTTTTCCTGACCGGGTTTAAAGACAGAGAGAACTACAACAGCCATTACATTGTAAAGAGGGACACTGGCAATGATCATCAGTGGTGCCATACCTGCATTTCCGTAAAGGTTCTGAATAATGGCGATACCAAGGATCGCTGCGCTGCTGCGGTAGGATGCCTGGATAAACTCGCCCCGGATATCGGAAGGGTGGAGAAAACGGGACAGGAGCACGGAGATCATAATACTGAGCGATGTGATCGCAAAACAGAAAAGAATCATCTTGGATCCAGGCCTCATAGATATCGATTTTAGCGATGTCCTGAAACAGAAGCACAGGCAGGGGGATGACAAACACAAATTTGTTCATACGATTGACAAATGTTTCATCAAACAGTCCGATCCTCCGGAAAAAATATCCCAGGAGCAGCGTAAGAAAGATGGGCACGGTAACATTCAGACAGAAAATAAGATTGTCCATAAAAGAAAGCCTCCCTGTGGTAAAATTTCTCTGTTTATTATATCCAAACTACGAAAATTGTCAAACGAGGTATACGGGACTGGAGATTTCTGGTATGATAAAAAGTGTTGCGAAGAAAGCAGCACAGGGGTTGAGAAGGAGAAAGGAAAGAAAATGAGATACGGAAAAATACGGATCGAAGATGGCTTTTTTGTGTTTACCAGACATATGATGCTCAACAGTCTTCCGTGTAAAGATATTCTCTGGGCGTACATGCGCGTGAGGGAACCGATAAAACCGGTGAAAAGCAGCTGATCATCAATTATCTGGTGATCATAACCAGACGTCAGAAGCGTTATAAATTTGATATGACAGAGCAGGAGGTACAGGATTGCCTTCAGCTTCTTAAAGTACTGAATCCGGATCTTGCGGTTGGTTTTCCAAAAGGAAGCAGGCTTCCGCTTCAGAATCTTCCGAATACAAGAGATCTGGGTGCATTGATGACAGTAGACGGTTCGCATATTCTTCCCAGAAAGCTTTTGCGCAGCGGAGAAATCTATCATGCTTCTGCTGCAGACAACCGGATCCTTCAGAAGAATATAATGTAAAAACAGTAATCGATTTCAGGTCAGCTGCAGAAGTAAAGAAAAAACCGGATGATATCATGGCAGGAGTGGAGTATTATCACATTCCAATCCGGGATGAGGACAGCAGTGGAAACAGCTTTTTTGAACATGTGATGTCCTGCTATGGTGATGTAGACCAGTATATGCAGGACTGGTACCGGAATTTCGTTACGGATGAGTATTCTCTGAAGCAGTATGCACGTTTTCTGGATGTCCTGCTTCATGTAAAGAATGGAGCTGTTGTTTTTCACAGTGCCACAGGAGAAGACCGGACAGGAGTCGGAACAGCACTTTTGCTCTTTGCTTTGGGTGTACCTAAGGAAACGATACGAAGGGATTATATGCGGTCAAATCCATGTCTGGAAGATGAACTGAAATATATGCGCAGGCTTTACCGGGCAGACCGGCCGGAAAACAGCCGAAAGCTTGCAGATCTGAAAGCCTTCTATCAGGTGAAGGAGTCTTATATCAATACAGTTTTTGATGTCATCGAAAAAGAAAACGGAGGAATTGAAAGATTCCTCCGGAAAAAACTCTATCTGACACCAAAGGCATCCGAAGAGCTTAAGAAAAAATATCTGATCTGAGGATAAAAACATTTCTTATCATCCTGAAGGAATTTTGCAGGAAATTTTGATTGACAAAATTTTCGAAGTTGTTATAATGGTAAGAAAGCAAGGGTTTATTAGATTAAAGCGTTAACTGACGAAGTCGGTTTTTTATACATAAAAGTGTTGAAAGCAGGTGTATTATGGAAAAGAGAATACTATCCATCCTTGTGGATAATACCTCCGGAGTCCTTAGCCGTGTGGCTGGTCTTTTCAGCCGCCGTGGATATAATATTGACAGCATTACCGCAGGAGTGACTGCAGATCAGAGATATTCCCGTATGACAGTTGTATGTGAGGGAGATGATCAGATGCTCCAGCAGATCACCAAACAGCTGGCGAAGCAGGAAGATGTACGGGATGTTAAGGTCCTTGAACAGGACGACAGCGTTGCCCGTGAGCTGATGCTCGTCAAGGTTGCTGTGAAGCCGGAACAGAGACAGGGAGCTCTTTCTGTTGCAGATATCTTCCGTGCCAAGGTGGTGGATGTAAGTAAGGATTCTCTTATTATGGAGATGACCGGAAGCCAGAACAAGCTGCAGGCGTTTGTGGAGCTGATGGCTGACTATGAGATCCTTGAGCTTGCAAGAACAGGAATTACAGGTCTGTCACGAGGCAGTGACGATGTCCGTTACCTGTAAATTTTTTACATATGTTTGCTAGGAGAGTAGCTACTCTCTTAACGATAAATAATTTTTATGAAGAAGATGTTGTAAACATCAGAGGAGGAAAGTAAAATGGCAAATAAGATTTTTTACCAGGAAGACTGTAATCTCGGATTATTAGATGGTAAGACAATTGCGATTATTGGATACGGAAGCCAGGGACATGCACATGCACTGAACCTTAAAGAGTCCGGATGTAATGTAATCATCGGCTTTACAAAGGAAGCAAATCATGGAAAAAAGCTGAGGAGCAGGGCTTTGAGGTATATACATCTGCTGAAGCAGCTAAGAAAGCAGATATCATCATGATCCTGATCAACGATGAGAAACAGGCTGCACTTTACAAGAAGGATATCGAGCCGAACCTTGAGGAAGGCAACATGCTTATGTTCGCTCATGGCTTCAACATTCATTTCGGATGCATCAAACCACCAGCATATGTTGATGTTACAATGATCGCTCCGAAAGGACCTGGACACACAGTAAGAAGCGAGTATCAGGCTGGTAAAGGTGTTCCTTGTCTGATCGCTGTAGAGCAGGATGCTACAGGTAAAGCTCAGGATATCGCACTTGCATATGCACTTGGAATCGGCGGAGCAAGAGCTGGTGTTCTTGAGACAACATTCCGTACAGAGACAGAGACAGACCTCTTCGGTGAGCAGGCTGTACTTTGCGGTGGTGTTTGCGCACTTATGCAGGCTGGTTTCGAGACACTTGTTGAAGCTGGTTATGACCCAAGAAACGCATACTTCGAGTGTATCCATGAGATGAAACTGATCGTTGACCTGATTTATCAGTCAGGATTCGCCGGAATGAGATATTCTATCTCCAATACAGCTGAGTATGGCGATTACATCACAGGACCGAAGATCATCACAGAGGATACAAAGAAAGCAATGAAGAAAGTTCTTTCCGATATCCAGGATGGTACATTCGCAAAAGAGTTCTTACTCGACATGTCCGATGCAGGTGCACAGGTACACTTCAAGGCTATGAGAAAATTAGCTTCTGAGCATCAGTCTGAGAAAGTCGGCGAAGAGATCCGTAAACTCTACAGCTGGAACGGAGAGGATAAGCTTATTAATAACTAAGCAAAATTTATTGCAGGTGCAATAATTCTGCGCTACTCGAACGAAGCGCAGCGAAGTTTGAGTCAAAAAAGTCACACATGTAATACAGTGGTAGGAAACTTTTTTGAAATTTAAAATTCCCATCTGGTCGCAATGATCAGATGGGAATTTTTTTACATTCCTTTATTTATCCGGATGCTCTGTTTCATCATCAAAAATGGCGCGATCAAAGCCGAATCAGCATCTTTCTGTCTGCATACAAACCCGATCTCACGCAGCGGAAAAGAAAATCCTACCGGTACTTCCACCAGAGTTCCTTCTTCCAGCTCTTTTTTTACAAAATCACGGATCACACATGCAATCCCAAGACCAATTTCCGCAAACTGGATCAGAAGATCCATAGTTGTTACTTCCAGAATATGACTTAATTCCACATGATGTTCTTTCAGCTGAGTGTTCACGGTCTGACGTGTGATATTGTCCTCATCCAGCATCATGAAAGTTGCTGCCTGGATCAGAGGTTCATCCGGATAGAGCTTTTTCTGATTTTCCAGATACTGCTGTGTACAGACAAAGGTATCTTGGATTTTCAAAAGAGGCTGAAAATAATATCCCCGAAGCTTCTGCGGCCGTCCGATGAGTCCCAGATCGATTTTTCCTCATCCAGAAGCTGCAGCGTCTGATAAGTAGACTGGCAGGAAATTGTGATACGTACATGAGGAAAACGTGCAATATAGTTTTCCAGGTGGGAGAGCAGTACATATCTGGTAAGAGTAGAACTGGCACCCAGACGCAGCTTTGGAATGTCCCGGGAACGGTTATGGCGAATGGAATTTTCTCCTTCATCCAGAAGTGAAAGAGCTTCTTTTACTTTTTCAAAAAGAAGCTCGCCGTCCGGAGTCAGAGTGACACCCCGGGAACTGCGTTTAAAAAGAACGGTATCCAGATTCTGCTCCAGCTTCTGGATCGCCTTGCTGATAGCAGGCTGGCTGATATAAAGGTCCCGGGAACTGTGGGAGATACTGCCGGTACGTGCTACCGTATAAAAAATATGATAAAGAGACAGATTATCCTGCATGCAAAACCTTCCTTTCGAAAAATAGTAAGGTAATAAAGGTAATAAAAAATCCGAAGTCATCAGACCTCGGAAATCCTTGAATTTGTTAGAAATATCGGGGCAACAGGATTTGAACCTGCGACCTCACGGCCCCCAGCCGTGCGCGCTACCAAGCTACGCCATACCCCGCAACGCATATAACTATAACATAAACGAATTGTAAATGCAACCATTTTTTGAGGAGAAAGATGGTTATAGGGATGAAATAAAGAGTGTGATCCCTTGATACTTTCATAGGCTTCACACTCTTTACATAATATGATCAGGCTGTCTGTATTGTGTTACCTGGGTCAGGTAAAATACCTCTTCCCTGAAGTACAACGACAAGAGTTTCTGTTGTGTCCTGTAAATTTTTGATATCTTTTCGGATATCTCGTTCTGCAAGCTTAACATCCAGTGAAAGGTCGTCCAGGCGTTTTCTGTTGGTATCACATTTCAGATCGATCATTTCAAGTCTGTTTTCTACCGGTTGAAGCGGGCATCTATTTCATCAAAACGAACATCCATAGCATCAAGACGAGCGTCGATACCGTCAAAACGAACATCCATAGCATCAAGACGAACATCCATAGCATCGAGACGAGCGTCGATACCGTCGAGACGAGTATCCACTGCATCCAGTCTGGCGTCGATACCATCTAATCGGTTATTTATATTGCCCAGCTGGACATTGATCGGGTTTATCATACCGGCTAATAATTCCAAATCTTTCTGATCTAGCATATGCGCATCCTCCCACAAAAATTGTACCGCATATTTCTCTGTGCGGATATTGTATCATGTTTCGAGTGTGAAGTCTATGAAATTATCAAAGAACAGAATGGACAGGAACAATAAAGTTCTTAATTAGTATAATAATATATAATAAGAAAAAACAAGACATATTTTATATCTTTAATAATAATAGAAAATGCAGGCGAACTACCTGAAGAATAAAAAAAGGAGGCCGGGAGTTGTGCTGACTTCCGGCAAAAAAGTATGAAAAAGAAAAAGATTGTTTAGCATTTGCTATCTACAGTTAATAATATAGTAAAAAAATGTGTGCATTGTGTGAAAGGAAAATGAAGAGAATGTGAAAACTGCCGCTTAATGTTAAATTAAGCGACAGTGATTTTTTCGGATTATTCTGTTGTTTGATCCAAGATTTTGAACCATATGTAATGATAACATCCGCTTTAATGCTTGTCAAGCGATCTGAAACTGCCATAGCGGTCCAATTATGTCGCTTTTTGTGCCGTTTTATGCAGCTTTTTATGTAAGTATAATTCGTTCGGCGGAGAATGTCCTGTGAAATTATACCAGTTTATTTAATTTTTCAATAATTTCTGTAAGTTCTTCTCTGGAATACTCGCCAAAGCTTACCAGCGCACGTAATGGCATGGAGTCGGTCATGGCTTCAGTCATTTCTTCAGTGATAGCTTCGGAAGCGGCTTCAGAAGAGGACTCTTCACCAACGTTCATGGCTGAGATATATTTTGCTGTCAGTTCTTTTGCTGTTTCGCTTGTTTTCGGGTTGCGGAACAGTTCGCCCAGGGTGGTGTTCATATGAACATGCATCGGAAGCTCCTGGCTGCTGTTCAGATGGATCCTGCCTTCAAGATGGATATCTCTGGAAGAGGTACCGACAAGGAGCTTATATTCGCCGCTGGCTGCGAACCAGTCGTGAAGCTCCGTATTGTACCATGCGAAGCTTCTCTTGTCCAGCTCCATGGTTACTGTTTTGGTTTCGCCTGGATTTAGGAAAACCTTTTCGAAGCCCTTGAGCTCTTTTTCTGGGCGGATCGCGGAACTGGTACAGTCTTTGACATAGAGCTGTACGACTTCTTTTCCTGCCATATTTCCTGTGTTTGTTACATCAACCGAAACGGTGATGGTGTCTTTGTCTGTAGGATTTTCATTGGAGATCTTCAGGTCGCTGCAGGCAAAGGTAGTGTAGGAGAGTCCATAGCCAAACGGATATGCTACACCCATCTCTTTTGTATCGTAGTAGCGATAGCCTACGAATACGCCTTCATGGTATTCAACCTTTTCACCACCGCCGAAGTTCAGGTAAGATGGATTGTCGGAGAGCTTGAGCGGCATTGTCTCGGCAAGCTTGCCGCTGGGATTTACTTTTCCGTAAAGGATGTTTGCGACAGCGGTACCGCCTGCCTGACCGCCGAGGTATGCTTCCAGAAGGCCTTTTATATCATTGAGCCATGGCAGCTCCACGGGGGAACCGTTGTGGAGGACGATCACGGTATTCGGCTGTACTTTAAGGATCTCAGCAATGAGACGGTTCTGGCATTCAGGAAGCCTCATGTGGGAACGGTCGTATCCTTCAGATTCAAAGCTGTCCGGAAGTCCGGCGAAGATCACAACCTTGTCAGCGGCGGTAGCAGTTTGATCGCTTCAGCTGCAAGTGCGTCATCGTAGAGATCTTTGTCTGCAGGAAAACCTTCTGCATAAGTAACCTGTGCATCGGAAGGAACGGAATCCAGTGCGTTTGTGATCTTGAAGCAGTTGATATGAGAGCTTCCGCCGCCCTGGAAACGAGGCTTCTTTGCAAAACCACCGATGAAAGCAATTTTCTCGGATGCTTTCAGAGGGAGGATCTGCTCATCGTTTTTCAGAAGAACCATAGATTCTTCGGCAATGTGGCGTGCTTCTTCATGGTCTTTTTCCATGGTGAATTCCTGCGGTGCCCGGTTGTCTGCATATTCAAAAATTATGCGTAGAATGCGTTCAACAGCCTGGTCAAGAATGTCTTCCTTGAGGGAGCCGTCTTTTACGGCCTGTACGATGAGGCATCGTTGACCCCATTGGAGGAAGGCATTTCCAGCTCAAGACCTGCCTCAAGACCTTTGACGCGGTCATTGACTGCACCCCAGTCGGACATTACATAGCCCTTGAAGCCCCAGTCACCGCGGAGAACATCTGTGAGAAGCCATTTATTCTCAGATGCGAAAGTGCCGTTGATCTGGTTGTAGGAGCACATGAAGGTGTATGGCTGAGCTTTTTTTACTGCGGTTTCGAATGCAGGGAAATAGATCTCACGTAAAGTGCGCTCATCAGCCTCGGAAGAATTGCTCATGCGGTGATATTCCTGGTTGTTTGCTGCAAAGTGCTTGATAGAGGTTCCTACATGCTGGGACTGTACTCCGTTTATAAAAGCGGCTGCGATCTCACCTGCGAGATATGGATCCTCGGAATAATATTCGAAGTTTCTTCCGCAGAGAGGAGAACGTTTGATGTTTACGGCCGGTCCGAGAACTATGGATACATCGTTGGCCTGAGCTTCTTTTCCGATGGTTTTGCCCATTTCTTCCACCAGCTTGCGGTCAAAGGAGCAGGCGCTTAAAGCGGCCGGCGGGAAGCAGACGGCCTTGATGCTGTCATTCATTCCAAGATGATCGCCCTTGTCATCCTGCTTACGAAGTCCGTGAGGGCCGTCGCTGACCATTACTTCCGGGATCCCCAAGCGTTCCACATGTTTCAGATGCCAGAAATCAAGACCTGAGCACATGCCGGCTTTTTCTTCCAGTGTCATCTGGCTTACGATTTTTTTCAGATCACGTTTCATTAAAAATACCTCCGAAATGTTTTTCTTACTATGAACTATAGCATGTTTTGCTGATAAAATATAACAAAAATTTGTTAAAAATAAAAAATATTGCAGTTTAGCCGAATCAAGTAAGTCCCCTGCTTCAATTGCGAATATCCCTTGCCTCTCACATTTTCAGAAATATAAAAACGATATACAGGTTGATTGACAGAGCGGTGAGAGATATCTTTTTCTGGCTTTTGTGGGAAGGGTGTAGTAATATAGGTAGGAATAATGACAGAGCTGCCGGACAGAAGAATGGTCGACTGTCTGGCTTATGTGAAAGGACTTATAATGAAAGACATCATATCAAGTATTATTACAAGTGTACTGACAGCTTTGTACCAGCCATTTTGGTTTTCTGTGATCCTGTCTGTGATGGTACTGTTTTTTTATCTCTTTGCCTACCATAATGAGACAGGTGGAAGGGGAATCAGGGGCGCTTTTTCCGTGTGGTGGCAGTATTTCAGAGGAAATGCTTTTTTTCGGAAGCTGTTTTTTCTGACCTTTTATACAACCATGATCTTGTTTCGCACGCTGCTGAACCGGGATATGTGGATGAATCCCCTTTCGGATGTGATGGCGAACTGGTGGATCTGGAAATATGGAGAGGATGGTACCAGATATCTCACAACTGAGTGTATTGAGAATCTGATGCTGTTCATTCCGTTCACGATCCTGCTGTTCTGGACCGCAGGAAAGAAAATATTGAAAAAAACAACATTCTTGAATATTGTGTGGACCGGACTTAAGATTACCTTTGTATTCTCACTGTCCATTGAACTTCTGCAGCTTTTCCTGAGGCTTGGGACGTTCCAGGTTTCTGATCTGACATATAATACTCTTGGAGGAGGTATTGGCGGGGCTGTGTACTGGATTGGTCATCAGCTTTCAGGCAGGCGGGGAGCCGAATAATGTCTGCTGCAGATAGCAGGAAGACAGAGAAACGGATCAGCCGGATTGCTGTTCGAGAGTGATACTTTGAAATTTTTGTAGTTACTGTTCACTGGTAATATTCCGCGAGGTGTTTTTTGTGAGCGAAGGTCACAGAAACCCGAGACATACCGCGCGAATTTATGCGATCAGCATAATTCTGTGCATCGCGAAGCGTGTTGCTGAGAACGGAGTGAACAGTAACAAACAGGGATTTCCCTCCTGCCGCAAAAATGCCGTTTTTG
>ENA-OQCS01000400-OQCS01000400.1-human-gut-metagenome-genome-assembly--contig:-NODE-400-length-24138-cov-2.933447_pt1 | contig 24138 bp, 32 predicted proteins | sample MGYA00242757_ERZ504575 | MGnify/ENA primary metagenome ERZ504575 (study PRJEB26092, sample SAMD00036297) | human gut metagenome | host: Homo sapiens | study: EMG produced TPA metagenomics assembly of... | reverse complement strand
AAATAAAAAAAATATCAAAAGGGATCGTTTTGTGGGCAGTGGAACTTTTGCTCGTATGTATGACGGCGGTTTTTCTCGTAGCAGCTTTCGGACAGAGAGTGAATGTTATCGGAGATTCGATGTCGCCTGTTTTAAAAAACGGAAATGTTGTGATGATAAATCACTTTATTTATAATATAAAAGATCCTTCGAGAGGAGATATAGCGGCGTTTCAAAAAGACGGAGACGAGCGGTATTTTGTAAAACGGATCGTAGGACTCCCGGGAGAGACGGTGCAGATCAAAGAAGGAAAACTGCTTATCGACGGAAAACCGCTGAAAGCAGAGTATGTGTCGGATATCGGATATGCGGGAACAGCGTCCGAACCGGTCCATCTGGGAAAAGATGAATATTTCCTTTTGGGAGATAATGAGACTGCCAGTGATGACAGTCGTGAAGAAAAAATCGGCAATATTAAGAAAAAAGAGATTTATGGTGAAGTTTGGTTTGTTATAAAACCGTGGTCAGACATCGGTTTTGTTTCAGACTGATTTTAGGAGGGAGATTCATGCACTTTCAATGGTATCCCGGGCATATGACGAAAGCCCGCAGAATGATGCAGGAAAATATAAAACTGATCGATCTGATCATAGAGCTTGTAGATGCGCGCGTTCCGCTTAGCAGCCGTAATCCTGATATTGATGAGCTCGGGAAAAATAAGGCGCGTCTGATCCTGCTGAACAAATCAGATCTTGCAGAGGAACGGATCAATGACGAATGGATCGACTACTTTAAAGACAGAGGATATTCTGCCGTAAAGGTGAACTCAAAAAAAGGCGGCGGTATGAATCAGATCCGTTCTGCGATTCAGGAGGCGTGTAAGGAAAAAACAGAGCGCGACCGTAAAAGAGGAATTTTAAATCGCCCTGTCCGCGCGATGGTTGTCGGCATTCCGAATGTCGGGAAGTCTACGTTTATCAATTCCCTCGCGGGGAAGGCATGTGCGAAGACTGGGAATAAGCCGGGCGTTACAAAAGGGAAACAGTGATCCGGCTTAATAAAAATGTAGAATTACTTGACACCCCGGGAATTCTCTGGCCGAAGTTTGAAGATCAGGAAGTCGGAAAAAAACTGGCGTTTATCGGTTCAATCAAAGATGAGATTCTTCAGACAGAAGAACTTTCCACAGAACTGATCAAGTTTTTAAATGCAGAATATGCGGGAGTGCTGGAAGAAAAATACAGTATCGAACATTTGGAAGATGTATATGAATGTCTTACGGAGATTGCAAAAAGCAGACATTGCATCGTGCGCGGAAGCGAACTTGACACGGAAAAAGCCGCAGCGATCCTTCTTGATGATTTTCGCAGCGGAAAGCTGGGGAGAATCTCATTGGAACGTCCACAGTAATTATAAAAAGAAATTCACAAAGCGGGAAGAGAAGATCGTGAACGTCAGATAGAAAAAAAGACTGCGGCGGAAAATGTGAAGAAAAAGAGCAGAAGCAGCAAAAAGAATGACTGCAAAAAGATGTGCATATAGCAGAGGTTGACTTGAATGAAAGATGTAATAAAAGAACTTGTAGGATGGATCGTATCGATTCTGCTGATCGTGGCGGTATCTTATCTGATCGTTACATTTGTCGGACAGAGAACGCAGGTAAGCGGTTCATCTATGGAGACAACTTTGTCGGACGGAGATCACCTTATCGTAGATAAGATTTCGTACCGGTTCCGGGAGCCGCAGCGTTACGAGATCGTTGTATTTCCGTACCGATATGAAAAAAATACTTACTATATTAAACGGATCATCGGACTTCCGGGGGAAACGGTTCAGATTGTAGACGGATATATTTATATAAACGGAAAACAGCTTGATGAGCATTACGGAAATGAAATAATAGAAGAAGCGGGAATGGCGGCAGAACCGGTTACTCTCGGAGAAGACGAGTATTTTGTGATGGGAGATAATCGAAATAACAGTCAGGACAGCAGGGTGTCCGATGTGGGCGCGATCCATAGAGATGAATTGATGGGGCGCGCGTGGATACGGATCTGGCCGCTTGATCAGTTCGGGGTGATAAAACATGAGTAAAAGTATTGCACAGATCAAAGAAGAATTCGGAAAAGCGGATGAGAAGGAACGAGAAGCGCTGTACAGTATGTATGATGCTGATGCCCGCAGCGGCGTTCAGAAACTGATCGCTTCCTACCGAAAAAAGAAGAGGCGCTTCGCTTAGAGCGGGAGCGCCTTTCTCTCATGAAAAGTTATGAGAGAAAATACAAAGATGCAGAAATGATATGCGGAATCGATGAAGCGGGAAGAGGACCGCTGGCAGGGCCGGTTGTGGCAGGCGCGGTTATTTTGCCGAAAGATTGTGAAATCTTATATCTGAACGATTCTAAGAAGCTTTCGGCATCGAGAAGAGAAGCGCTCTACGATGAAATTATGGAGAAAGCAGTTGCTGTCGGCGTCGGAATGGCAAGTCCCGCAAGGATAGACGAGATCAATATTCTGCAGGCTACATATGAGGCGATGCGTAAAGCGGTAGAGCAGCTTTCGGTTGTACCGGATCTTCTTTTAAACGATGCGGTTACGATTCCGGAGATGCCCTATCGTCAAGTGCCGATCGTGAAAGGAGATGCAAAAAGTGTTTCCATTGCGGCGGCAAGCGTTATCGCGAAAGTGACAAGAGACAGACTGATGATGCAGTATGATAAGATCCTTCCGGAGTATGGATTTGCACAAAATAAAGGGTACGGGTCGCAAAGTCATATTGAAGCGTTGAAACGTGTCGGAGCAAGTCCGATCCACAGACGTTCGTTTATCAAAAATTTTATTTCAGAAGAATAAAGACAGAAAAAACATTTAAAACAGAATTTCAAAAATTATGAAAAAGAATGTGGTAAAATGAAGCGAAACGTAAAGCAAAACAACAGATCTGTCGGAGCTGTATACGAGCAGGCGGCAGGATATTATCTGGAACAAAACGGTTATGAACTGATCGAGTATAATTACAGATGCCGTGACGGCGAGATTGATATTATTGCAAAAGACGGAGACTGTTATGTGTTTTGCGAAGTGAAATATCGTTCCGGCAGACAGGCGGGCAATCCGCTGGAGGCGGTCGATCAAAGAAAGCAAAAAAGATTTTTCGGTGTGCGCTGTACTATACGGTACAGCATGGAATTGAAGATGCGCAGTGCCGCTTTGATGTGATCGGGGTGGAAGGTACAGAGATTACGCATATAAAGAATGCATTTGTGGGGTGACGGTATGAGTTTAGGGTTAGTTTATAAAAATGGAGAACATATTTTTGACGAAGTGTGCGGAGAAGTTCCGTTTTTGACATATCCGCTATTTGAAAAGACGGGAGTTGTAAAAAGCGCTTTTTCGACAAGGATCGGCGGAGTGAGCAAAGGCTGTTATGAGTCGATGAACCTTAGTTTGACAGAGGGGATGACAAAGATGCCGTCATGGAAAATTTTCAGAGGATCGCATCTGCAATCGGAACAAACTGTCACGATATGGTCTTGTCACGCCAAACACATACGGCAAATGTGCGTGTTGTCACGGAAGAAGATAAAGGAAAAGGGATTGTTCGCGAACGGGACTATACAGACGTAGATGGTCTTGTGACAAACGTGCCGGGGATTTGTCTTGTCACTTCTTATGCAGATTGTGTTCCGCTTTATTTTGTAGATCCGATAAAAAAGTCATCGGTCTTAGTCATTCGGGATGGAGGGGAACTGTCGGAAAGATAGGAAAAGAGACGGTTCGTGTTATGAAAGAACATTTCGGGTGTGATCCGGCGGATATATTGGCGGCAGTCGGACCTTCGATCTGTCAGGATTGCTATGAAGTAAGCGGCGATGTGATTGAAAAATTCAAAGAAGCTTTCGATGAAAAAGATTGGGATAATCTGTTTTACAGAAAAAACAATGGAAAATATCAGCTTGATCTATGGAAAGCAAACGAATCGGTTTTTCGGGAATCGGGAATCTGCAAGGAACATATTGCGGTCACGAATGTCTGTACGCATTGCAATAGCAAGATCTTATATTCACATCGGGAGACAGGTGATAAGCGGGGAAATTTGTGCGCGTTTCTTGCATTAAAATAAAATTTCTTTTAGAAAAACACGGAACAGGAAAAACAGAGAAAAGCAGATCTTATCGAATTGTAAAAAATAAAAGATGAAAGGAAAAATATAGAATGCAGGGGTATCTTATCAGTGTGCTTGGCAAAGCGCAAATGTTTTTCGGCAGACACTTTCTTATGGCTGCGGCAGGCAGCAAAAATGTGTCGCAGTCAGATGCGAATAATGTTCTTGAAACAGCCGGAGAAGTGACGGCTGAGGCAACGGAAGAAGTGAACCGGTTTATCGAGTTTTTTCATGACAATATACCGAATCTGATCAGCTTCGGAGTGAAAGTTGTTCTGGCGCTTATCTTTTTCTTTATCGGGAGTAAAGTGATCAAGTGGATTAGAAAGGTGATCAGAAAATCGTTTGAGAGAAGCAATGTTGATGCAGGTGTGAAACAGTTTGTCGATTCTATGATCAAATTTAGTTTGTACGTTATATTGATCTTCATGATGCAACAAACTTCGGGGTAGAGTCATCGTCTGTAGCGGCATTGATCGCTTCGGCAGGTGTTGCGATCGGTCTGGCGGTTCAGGGAAGTCTGTCTAATTTTGCGGGAGGTATTTTAATACTTGTTTTAAAACCTTTTACCGTAGGCGATTATATTATCGTGACACAGGAAAATATCGAAGGAACTGTAAAAGAGATACAGATCTTTTATACAAAGCTGGCGACGATCGACAACCAGACGGTAGTTGTTCCGAACAGTATACTGACAAATAACAGTCTTACAAATGTAACCGCAAGACCGGAGCGGAAACTGGATTTGAAAGTCGGCATTTCTTACGAAGCGGATCTTCGCAAAGCGAAACAGATCGTAGAAGAAAAACTGCGTGACGATCCGTCTGTCATTCAGGATGAGGAGAAAAGAGTATTTGTAGATTCGCTTGGAGACAGCGCTGTCGTGATCGGACTTCGGGCGTGGGTCAAGACGGATGAGTATTGGACGACAAGATGGCGTATACTTGAGGAGATCAAGCTGACTTTTGATGAAGAAGGTATAGAGATTCCGTATAATCAGCTGACAGTTCATATGAAAACGGATGAAGAAACTACAAAAGGAAATGGAAATACTCGGGGAAAATTAGCGGCGGGAAAATCCACGGGGAAAACGTTTGGAAAAAACTAAAAAAGTAGTTGAAATTTACATTAAAGTAAGATATAATAATTAAGGTTCGTATTAGTACGAATCTTAATGCCGGAATAGCTCAGCAGGTAGAGCACTTCACTCGTAATGAAGGGGTCGTCAGTTCAAGTCTGATTTCCGGCTTAATAAAAACGCAGTTCCGTTTTTTCGGAACTGCGTTTTTATGGCGCTCGCCGCGTTCCGGAAAGTGTCTTTCGGCGCTTTATGTGGCTGCGTTTTCCGGTTGAAAATTAAAAAGTTTGTTTACTTTTAAAATACAGAGAAATCGTATATAATAAAGTGAAAATAAAAAAGATCATAAAATAATAAAGAAGGGGACTGCCTTATGGAAAGAAAAAATATCTGGAATTTATACAGCGATGAACAGATTTTGGAACTAAAGGAAATCAATGACAAAGTACAAGCGTTGCCTGGATGCCGGAAAGACAGAGCGGGAGTGCGTAGAACTTAGCGTAAATATGGCAAGAGATGCAGGTTACCGGGATCTTGAAGAAATATTAAGATCAGGAGAAACGCTGAAAGCGGGAGATAAAGTATACGCAGTCAATATGAATAAGATGCTTGCTTTATTTAGAATCGGTGAGAGACCGATTTCTGAGGGAATGAATATTCTTGGAGCACATATTGATTCGCCGCGTATTGACGTGAAACAAAATCCTCTCTATGAAAATGAAGAACTTGCTTATCTTGATACTCATTATTATGGCGGTATAAAAAAATATCAATGGGTGGCACAGCCGCTCGCACTGCACGGCGTCATCGTCAAAAAGAACGGAGAAACTGTGAAGGTATCCATCGGAGAAGATGAAAATGATCCTGTATTTGTCATCACAGATCTGCTTGTTCATCTCGCCCAGGAACAGTTGGAAAAGAAAGCGTCGCAGGTGATCGAAGGCGAGAAATTAGATCTTTTGATCGGAAACCGTCCGATAGAGAAAGCGGACGATCTCAAGAAAGAAGAAAAAGACGCTGTAAAACAAAATGTGCTCAATATTTTAAAAGAGATGTACGGTATCGATGAAGAAGATTTTTATTCGGCGGAGCTGGAGATCGTTCCGGCAGGAAAAGCCCGTGACTGCGGACTTGACAGAAGTATGAATCTTTCTTACGGACAGGACGACCGTGTGTGCGCGTTTACGTCTTTATTTGCGATGCTGGATGTGACGGAAGCGAAAAAAACAGGATGCTGTCTGCTTGTAGATAAAGAAGAGATCGGAAGTGTGGGAGCTACGGGAATGCATTCCCGGTTTTTTGAAAATACAGTTGCCGAGCTGATTGCCGTGACAGAAGGTGAATCCGAATTAAAAGTCCGCCGGGCTTTGAGTAATTCAAAAATGCTTTCGTCAGATGTAAGCGCTGCGTTTGATCCGATGTTTGCAGAAGCTTTTGAAAAACGCAGTTCCGCATTTTTTGCAAATGGAATTACGTTTAATAAATTTACAGGCAGCAGAGGAAAATCAGGTTCTAACGATGCAAACGGCGAATATATTGCGGCTCTTCGCAGAACGATGGACGAGGCGCAGGTGGCATACCAGTTTGCGGAGCTTGGAAGAGTCGACCTTGGCGGAGGCGGAACGATCGCTTATATTATGGCCAATTATGGAATGGAAGTGATCGACAGCGGAGTGGCTGTACTGAACATGCATGCTCCTTATGAAGTATCAAGCAAAGCCGATGTGTATGAGGCTGTGAAAGGATATAGAGCATTCCTGCGTATGGAATAATCGAACAAATACACGGGAATATATTTTTAGAATATATAAGAAATTATATTAACATCAGTAAAAAACATTCTGATGATGTGAAAAGTTACAAAAAATATATAAAATAAGAAATAAAACAGGTGAAAGTGTAGAATGGATTGTTGACAAAAATACTCTACATTGATATAATTCTAACAAAGCAGGTGATGATGTGCTCTTTACGAAAGAGAGTGATTATGCCATTCGTGTTATAAGAGCTTTACAAGATGGCGGTAAGAAAACGATAAAAGAACTTGTGAATTAGAACAGATACCATCGGCGTTTGGTTATAAGATTCTTCAAAAGATGAACAAATCCGGATTGATCGAAATACGCAGAGGCCCAAAGGGCGGGTATCAGCTTGCAAAAGATATCGGCGAATTTACATTGTATGACGTAGTAACGGCAATCGAACCGGACTTGCGGTTATGGAATGTGTTCATCACTCTTGTATCAGAAATGAAAGCAAAGAGGGATGTGCGGTTCACAGAGAACTTCTTGGAATTCAGCATTCGGTAGAAAAGCTTTTGAAAAAAAGACAATGGCTGATATTTTAAAAAGTAGCATCTGTGTAGAAAATGATACACAGATGACAAAGTGGGTGTATGCCCACTTTTCTTTCCGACAAAAAGTGGACTAAAAATATCCATTAAAACAGACTCACGTGCGCAGCAGAAAACTATTTATATGAAGTGTTAAGGAGGAAGAACAGATGAATCAATGTTATGGATGTACGACTTGTGAAAGTGCGGATAAGCCGTTGGAGGGGTTTATTAAAAACCTTCCGCTGGAAACGTCTCACCATAGAGTGGAAGGTCAGAGCACAAAATGTGCTTTTGGACTTCAAGGAGTATGTTGTCGGCTTTGTTCAAACGGACCGTGCAGAATCACACCGGATGCCCGAGAGGAATCTGCGGTGCAAATGCAGATACGATCGTTGCGAGAAACTTTCTTCGTGCGGTAGCGTCCGGCTCGGGGTGCTATATCCATGTCGTAGAGAATACGGCAAGAAATGTGAAAAATGCAGCGCAGAAAAAGAGTGGGATAAAAGGAGAAGGAGCATTAAATAAACTGGCGGCTCTTTTTGAGATTGAAGAAGAGGATATGTACGTCCGGGCAGAGAAAGTTGCCGATGCGGTTCTTGCGGATCTGTATCTTCCCGAATATGAGAAAATGAAACTTGTAAAGAAAATGGCATATGCGCCTCGTTATGAAAACTGGGAAAAACTCGGCATCCTTCCGGGCGGAGCAAAATCGGAAGTCTGTCATGGAGTTGTCAAATGTTCGACAAACTTAAATTCAGATCCGGTCGATATGTTAAAAGATTGTTTGAAACTTGGAATTTCTACAGGTATTTACGGGCTGACATTGACGAATCTTCTGAATGATATCGTGCTCGGAGAACCGAAGCTTCGTCTGGCTCCGGTCGGTCTGAGGGTGATCGATCCGGATTATATCAATATTATGATTACAGGACATCAGCATTCGATGTTTACATATCTTCAGGAAAGGCTTACAGATGCGGATATTACGGAAAAGGCAAAACAGGCGGGAGCAAAAGGGTTTAAGCTTGTCGGATGTACTTGTGTCGGACAAGATCTCCAGCTTCGAGGCGCGCATTATGAAGATGTGTTTGACGGACATGCCGGAAATAACTACACGAGCGAAGCGATTCTCGCCACAGGCGCAATCGATGCAGTGATTTCGGAATTTAACTGTACTTTGCCGGGAATCGAACCGATCTGTGACGAATTGAAGATCAAACAGCTTTGTATTGACAGTGTGGCGAAAAAAGCAAATGCAGAGCTGGAAGAATTTGACTTTGAAAACAGAGAGCAGGTAACGGAGGAAATTATAGATAAAGTTCTTCTTTCTTATAAAGAGAGAAGAGGCGCGGATTGTGCGTCGGAAGAACGGGTAGAACTGAATCTGATGGAAGAGCATGGCAATGAACGTACACTTACAGGAGTCAGTGAAGGTTCCTTGAAAGAATTTCTCGGCGGAAATTGGAAGCCGCTTGTAGATCTGATCGTATCAGGCGATATTAAAGGAGTTGCGGGAGTTGTGGGCTGTTCAAACTTGACGGCGGGAGGACATGATGTCCTTACGGTAGAACTTACGAAAGAGCTGATTGCCCGGGATATTATCGTTTTGACGGCAGGATGTTCTTCGGGAGGAATTGAAAATTGCGGTTTGATGACGCCGGAAGCCGCACAGTTTGCAGGACCGAAACTTCGCGCAGTATGTGAAAAACTGGGGATTCCTCCGGTGCTTAATTTCGGACCGTGCCTTGCGATCGGACGTTTGGAGATCGTGGCGACGGAACTTGCGGAGACGATCGGCGTCGATCTGCCTCAGCTTCCGCTCGTGCTTTCGGCGGCGCAGTGGCTTGAGGAGCAGGCTCTTGCGGACGGCTGCTTCGGTCTGGCGTTAGGACTTCCGCTTCATTTAGGACTTCCGCCGTTTGTAACGGGAAGCGGCGCGGCTGTAAAAATATTGACAGAAGATATGAAAGAATTGACAGGCGGGCAAGTTATCATTAATCCGGACGCAAAAGAATCTGCCGATATTTTGGAAAAGATTATTCTGGAAAAGCGCGACGCGCTTCATATATAGGAGGGCGGCTCCATGAGAAGGATTATTGTAGAATATGAAAAATGCGACGGCTGTAAGAATTGTTCGGCAGCATGTATGCAGGCGCACAGGAAAACGCCGGGAACAATTTATGATTTGGATCTGACCGATCCGGAAAACGAATCGAGAAATTATATTTTAAAAGGAGACGACGGCACATACAGACCTTTGTTCTGCAGGCATTGTGACGAGCCGGAATGCGTAATGTCATGTATGAGCGGGGCGCTTCAGAAAGACCCGGAAACAGGGATCGTGACATATGACGAGACAAAATGCGGATCTTGCTTTATGTGTGTGATGAATTGTCCGTTTGGTGTTCTTGAACCGGATCGGATGACAAAGAAAAAAGTGATCAAGTGTGATTTTTGTATGTCTGACGGTCAGGAACCAAACTGTGTGAAATCGTGTCCGAAAGGCGCGATCCATGTAGAGGAGGTGTGATGGATGAACTACGTGATTATCGGAACAGGAGCGGCGGGGATCATGGCCGCAAAAGAGATCAGAAAGCTGAAAAAAGATGCACAGATTACGATGATTTCGGCAGATGAGCAAGTTCATTCCCGCTGTATGCTGCACAAATATCTTTCCCACGAAAGGACGGCGGAAGAGTTGTCGTTTGTGGAAGAAGACTTTTTTGAGAAAAATCAGATCGCGGAAGTATACGGACATATTGAAGTTATCGATACGGCAAATCAGATGGTTGATACAAAGGAGGAGAATCGATCTGTTATGACAAACTGCTCATTTCCACAGGGGCAGACAGTTTTATTCCTCCTGTAGGAGATCTTCGGAAAGCGAAAAATGTATTTGGACTCCGGCATTTGAAAGACGCGCAGGAGATCGATAAAATGGCGGAAGATGCGGAAAAAATTCTGATTATCGGATCAGACTTGTCGGACTGGATGCAGCGTACGGATTGATCGAGCGAGGGAAAAAGGTGACTGTCGTGGAGATGGCGGAACAGATTCTTCCCGTACAGCTTGACGCACATGCGGCGAAGACATATCAGGAACTGTTTGAACAGGCAGGGGTACAATTTTATCTCGGATGCAAAGCCGAAGGCGCGGTATGCGAAGCTGACGGTATGATTCGTGCGGTTACTCTTGATACGGGAAAACAGCTTTTATGCGATCTCATCATCGTGGCGGCTGGCGTACGTCCGGCAGTCGGGTTTTTAGAAAAAAGTGAGATCGAGGTCGAACGAGGAATCAAAGTAAATTCTAAGATGGAGACAAATGTACCGAACGTATATGCGGCGGGAGATGTTACGGGATTGTCGGGCATCTGGCCGAACGCGATGAAGCAGGGACAGACGGCGGCAAGAAATATGTGCGGAGTCGGTACAGAGTATACGGATACATTTGCCGCGAAAAATACGATCAACTTTTTCGGACTGGTTACTCTTTGCCTCGGAAGGATCAGACAGGAAGAAGGGGATGAGATCTTTGTCGAGGAAGACAGAAACGTATATCGCCGTCTGATCATGAAAGACGGAGTACCGGAAGGAATTTTGCTTCAGGGAGATATTGCGCATTCGGGAATATGGCAATATATGATCAAAAGTAAGATAGATATCAGTTCTATGAAAAATAAGATTTTTAAGATTACGTTTGCTGATTTTTACGGAATCGGAGATCGTGGGAAATATGTGTGGAAAATAGACGAAAAGATGGACAAAAAGACAGACAAAAGCCGACAAAACGCTTGACGCAAGTGAATAAAACCATTAGAATATTATATGCGAATTATAGCAGAAATATTTGCAAAATTTTTTAGGAGGTCATTGTGACATGGCAAAATGGGTTTATATGTTCACAGAAGGTAACGCAACAATGAGAAACCTTCTTGGTGGAAAAGGCGCGAACCTTGCAGAGATGACAAGTCTCGGACTCCCTGTACCGCAGGGATTTACTGTAACAACAGAGGCTTGTACACAGTATTATGAAGATGGCAGAAAGATCAACGACGAAATTATGAGTCAGATCATGGACGCTATTGTTAAATTGGAAGAGATCACAGGAAAGAAATTCGGAGATAAAGAGAATCCTCTTCTTGTTTCCGTTCGTTCCGGAGCAAGAGCTTCCATGCCGGGTATGATGGATACAATTCTTAACCTCGGTCTTAACGAAGAAGTTGTAGAGACTCTTGCAGAGGCTTCCGGAAATGCTCGTTGGGCATGGGACTGCTACAGAAGATTCATCCAGATGTATTCTGATGTAGTTATGGAAGTTGGTAAGAAATACTTTGAAGAGCTTATCGACAAAATGAAAGAAGAAAAAGGCGTTACTCAGGACGTTGATCTTACAGCAGAAGATCTTAAGACTCTTGCCGGACAGTTTAAAGCTGAGTACAAAGAGAAGATCGGAGCAGATTTCCCGTCAGACGCAAAAGAGCAGTTAATGGGAGCTGTTAAAGCTGTATTCCGTTCATGGGATAACCCGAGAGCAAACGTATACCGCCGTGACAATGATATCCCGTATTCATGGGGAACTGCTGTCAACGTACAGATGATGGCATTCGGAAATATGGGAGATGACTGTGGTACAGGTGTTGCATTTACACGTGACCCTGCTACAGGAGAGAACGGACTTTTCGGAGAGTTCCTTACAAATGCACAGGGAGAAGACGTAGTTGCAGGTGTTCGTACACCAATGCACATTTCAGAAATGGAACAGAAATTCCCGGAAGCGTTCGCACAGTTCAAAGATGTGTGCAAAACACTTGAAACACACTACAGAGATATGCAGGACATGGAGTTTACTGTAGAGCATGGTAAACTGTTCATGCTTCAGACTCGTAACGGTAAGAGAACAGCTCAGGCTGCTCTTAAGATCGCTTGTGACCTTGTTGATGAGGGAATGAGAACAGAAGAAGAAGCTGTAGCTATGATCGATCCGAGAAACCTTGATACACTTCTCCATCCGCAGTTCGATGCTGCCGCACTGAAAGCCGCAACACCGATGGCAAAAGCACTTGGAGCATCTCCGGGAGCTGCTTGCGGTAAGATCGTGTTCACAGCTGACGACGCTGTTGAATGGGCTGCAAGAGGAGAAAAAGTAATCCTTGTTCGTCTTGAGACATCACCGGAAGACATCACAGGTATGAAATCCGCACAGGGTATCCTGACAGTTCGTGGTGGTATGACATCTCACGCAGCCGTTGTTGCTCGTGGTATGGGTACATGCTGTGTATCTGGATGCGGAGACATCACAATGGATGAAGCAAACAAGAAATTCACATTAGCAGGAAAAGAGTTCCACGAGGGAGACAGCATTTCTCTTGACGGATCTACAGGAGCTATTTATGACGGAATCATCCCGACAGTAGATGCTACGATCGCAGGTGAGTTCGGAAGAATCATGGGATGGGCTGATAAATACAGAACAATGAAAGTTCGTACAAACGCAGATACACCGGCTGACGCTAAGAAAGCCCGCGAACTTGGAGCAGAAGGTATCGGACTTTGCCGTACAGAGCATATGTTCTTTGAAGGCAACAGAATCGACGCTTTCCGTGAGATGATCTGCTCTGAAACAGTAGAGGAAAGAGAAGCGGCTCTTGAAAAAATCCTTCCGGAGCAGCAGGGTGACTTCGAGGCTCTCTATGAGGCTCTTGAAGGAAATCCGGTTACAATCCGTTTCCTTGATCCGCCGCTTCATGAGTTCGTTCCTACAGAGGAAGAGGACATCAAGAAACTGGCTGACGCACAGGGCAAGACAGTTGATCAGATCAAAGCAATTATCGACAGCCTGCACGAGTTTAACCCGATGATGGGACATCGTGGATGCCGTCTGGCAGTGACATATCCGGAAATCGCTAAGATGCAGACAAGAGCTGTTATCCGCGCAGCGATCAATGTACAGAACGCTCATCCGGACTGGACAGTAAAACCGGAGATCATGATTCCGCTCGTAGGCGATGTAAAAGAGTTAAAATATGTTAAGAAGTTCGTTGTTGAGACAGCAGACGCTGAAATCGCAGCAGCAAACAGCAGCCTGAAATATGAAGTAGGTACAATGATCGAGATCCCGAGAGCTGCTCTTACAGCAGACGAGATCGCAAAAGAAGCTGACTTCTTCTGCTTCGGTACAAACGACTTGACACAGATGGCATTTGGATTCTCTCGTGATGACGCAGGTAAGTTCCTTGATGCTTATTACGATGCTAAGATCTTCGAGAACGATCCGTTTGCAAAACTGGATCAGACAGGCGTTGGTAAGCTGATGGATATGGCGATCACATTAGGAAAACCGGTTAATCCGAATCTTCACGTAGGAATCTGTGGAGAGCACGGCGGAGATCCGAGTTCTGTAGAATTCTGCAACAAACTTGGTCTTGACTATGTATCCTGCTCACCGTTCCGTGTGCCGATCGCAAGACTGGCAGCAGCACAGGCAGCTATCGCAAATAAATAGGAGTTCTCATAGAACTTAATTAAAAAATGAAATAAGATAAGCGTATCATTAGAAATAGTGGTACGCTTATTTTTCGGCTCTTTGTCAAGAGTTGGGGTAAAAGATTTATTACAGGGGCTGTGAAATAACAGTCTCTTTTTCTATTTGGAAAGGAAAAATTGTCTACACCTTATGAGATATTTGAATGTGGATATGCTCCGTATTTTTTTGAGGCAATCCGTCTGAACTATCCAGACTACTGTCGGGAGCTACCAACTATGAAACCGCAGATACGACCAAAAGAGCGATAGGAGGAGTTAAAGATGGAAACATCAGAAAAGGTTGTGCTAAGAGAGCAACCAGAAATAAAAGATTTGTTGCAGACTTTAATGAAACAAGGGCTGAAAAAAGAGCAAAGAAGAAGTTATCCGATTGTATTGACATCAATACAGATTTTAAGAATGGTCTACGAGACCAGAGCTGACGCAAGCTCACGCATGAGTGCCGACCAGATTTCAGATGTAGCGTTATCCTTAGAGTATGTTAAACAGTATGGCGAAGCTCACAAGGAACTGAATTACAAACAAGCCTGTCTGTTGGAACAATGTGTAGCCAGACGAAGCTATAACCTTTATTCTGATGTGCAGAGAGGGGAAATGTTGTAGTAGAAATTCCCGTACAGGCTGGCGAAAAGAAGTTCAAGTAAGCAGAAAGTAAAACTTGTCAATCCGAAGTTATACGGCAGAGGTTACGCAATCGGGGATATGGGACATACCGATTATGTGTTAGTTGTTGACGATATTGTAGCAGTTAAAGAAAAGTAAAGGAGTGAAAAAATTATGAGATTATCAAACGGGTTTGTCATTGACAAAGAAAAAACATTTGGAGAATTAAAATTTACAGCGGTGCGTGATGTATTCTTGCAGAATGAGGACGGGACACCGAGTACCCAGCTTAAAAAGCGTATCTATGATTTAAAATGCAGTCTGCATGGTGGAATTATCCTGTGTGTGTACCGCCAGAAGTACCGTTAAGGGAATTTCCGTACAATGCAGTTGGGATACCATACGTTTGTTTGAAGTGCTTCATCAAAGGAATGAAACAGTCCATATCTGAACGATAATGGTTCACGCCAACAACTGCGATATATATTTGTTGGCGTTTGCTTCAAACTTGGAACCATCGATGTAGATATGTTGCAAATCCACATGCTCCTCGTTGAAGATTGCTTGATTGATGTCGTTAAAAATGTTTTCAATCTTATCCTGAAGTACTTCGTTGATGAAATATCCAAAGGTTCGGTATGATGGAGTATGGTGATCCATGAGATACATGAATCTGATATTGACTTTGCAGTTGTCTTCCGGTTCTCTCAGGGAGCAGTAGCCGCTGGTCATAAATCCGAAAAGTACCGTTTTTAACATGTTGAACGGATTATATCTGAGTCGTCCAGTTGTGTACTCCGGAATATCTGTCAGATACTTATTTAAATCGATTACTCCCATCAATCTGTCAAATGTTAAAACAGGATCCAGCAGATCCAAACAATCTGAAAGAAACAGTGGTAAATATCCTTGTTTTGGGTTATTATAATTTACAGTTGAAATTTTCATCGCAAGTTAATTTTAATATAAAAGAGGACCTTTCGTTCATTTTGAACGAAAAGTCCTCTTTTTCCGTAGAGACTGTTATTTCACAGCCCCTTTTTTATCATGTTCATGATGATATAGAAAATGAAAATCTATGGAATTCATACAGAATCAGCAATTTGTTCGGAGGCTTTCTGCGGTGCTTCTCCGGACAGATTGGACAGTTTGCCGAAAGTGTGATATAATCGAGTTAGTTAAAACTAACTTAGAAAGGAGCATTGTGCATGTCTTTTTTTCAAAATACTTGTAAACCTGAAGGGATTGGCGGAAAAATTATGGTTAATATGATGAATGCCGGACATTCATCTATGGCTGAATGGGGATTTACACATATAGAGATTAGAAATGATTACAGATGTCTGGATATTGGATGTGGCGGTGGGCAAATGTAAAAAAGCTATTAGTAAAAACCCCATACGGCAATGTGATCGGCATTGATTATTCAGAAGTTAGTGTAATAAAATCCTCAAAAATCAATAAGGCAGAAATAGAAAATAAGCATTGTGAAATCTTGCAGGGTAATGTAATGAAACTGCCTTTCCGAAAAGAAACTTTTGATATAATTACTGCGTTTGAAACAATATATTTTTGGCCTGATATTAATGAGGCATTTAAGCAAGTATATCGAGTTTTGAAAGTCAGCGGAACTTTTATGATTTGCAACGAATCAAATGGCGAAAATTCTAAAGAAGAAAAGTGGACTAAGATTATACAGGGAATGAAAATATACAATTCTGAACAAATAAAAAAAATCTTTGGAGGATGCAGGTTTTACAGACATAAAAATACACAAAAATAAAAAAGGATGGCTCTGCGTAGTTTGTAAAAAAGGATAAGATGCAGATGAAAATATAGTATTTTAGCGTAAAGGAATTACAAGTTTTATATTGAAATGAGGTGGTCATATTTGGTAACAGAAAAAGAAAAAGGGCCAGAAACTATTTTAATTGTAGATGATGATTCGGAAATTCGTGAAATTCTTCGTATTCTATTATGTAGAAATGGTTTTATTGTCAAAGAAGCTGCCGATGCGAAGGAAGCTCTGTTAAAACTAGACTCCAGTATTGACTTTTTCTTCTGTTGAGCTTATATCAAGGGTTATGAATGTGAGTTGCAGCAAGAGGTAGATGAAACATTATAAAGGAGATATGATATGGCAATAATTTTAAGGCTTGATAGAATGATGGCAGATAGAAAAATAAGCTTAAACGAACTATCCGAAAAGGTTGGTATTGCAAATGTCAACTTATCCAAAATTAAGACCGGAAAGGTAAGTGCTATTCGCTTTTCAACCTTAAATGCCATCTGTGACGCATTAGACTGTCAACCCGGCGATATTTTAGAATTTCAAAAGGACACACAAGAAGATTGATTTATTAAAAGGGGATGTGACAAAACTCAATCGAGTTTTGTCACATCCCTTCGTGTGCCGCTGCAGGGCGGCTGTTATTCAGTTGTAAAATAAAAGAGGGCGGTAGCACTTTGGGTTATCTATCCTGTAATTCCAAACCATATCAACAATGCAATCCCTATAATCAGGAAAACAATTCCAACTTGCTTGAAGGGTTTTGCCTCATACTGCTTAAATTCATAAAACAGTAAAAATGCAACGCCAAAAAATAATATCGATATTGTTCCTTTCCATGCCGGATTTCCCTTTATTATGCACATTATCGTTAATACTTGGGTAATAGCTATTATCCATTCAAAGGCATAAACTTTTGCGTCTTTTCCTATTTTTTCATCTCGCTCGTCTTTTATTGTTCTTTGTCTTGGTGGCTGTTTCATATCGTAACTCCTCCTAATTTTTATGTTTATAGTACATGAAAGTAAAGGTTTTTGTGAACATTGAAATCGAAAAAGCAAATTCATGCGTGTTCCTTTACCGTACATGAGCATTTTCGTTTTGTTGTGAAACATATCATTTTGATTTTGCTATTTCTTACAGTTCTTAAAACCGCGAGTAGTCGCTATAATTGCAACAAAAAGTATGTAAATGCAAATCCCGAGAGAAACAACAGTTATTTCAGTTCCATAATTTGAGATTGTATTATCTTGAATAGCAGGAACTGCTCTAACTGAATATATGAAACAAGTCCGATTAATCCAAAGTCAATTAAAGTCATAAAAATTCCTGCTTGCCTACTTACTTTTTTACATCATATTTTGTTAATTCCTCTGCATTTTTTGTGTTAAAACCGGTAACAAGCATACTTCCCTTTCCTGTCAGCAAAATAATTGTTGCGATAATAGCAACGCCAACTATTCCCCACATAAACCAAACAAACCACATAATAGCACCTCTCCTTATTATTTATAGTTCTTGATCAAATAAGTTATTTCTGTAATGATCATACATAGCCATTGAAATAGAATGAAGAAAAAAATCGTTTCCACAAAATATGCGGGTACAAAAATCAGTATAAAGAGGGAGAGAGGGAAAATTATATTTAGAAAAGAGCCGTTAAATAACATGATTTTTTCCAATGTAATTATTTGGTACTCATCAAACTTTTTTCTTCTTAAAGCAGAAAATGTATCAATAATAATTGCTACGCCAATCATTCCAAGTCCAACATATTTCATGTTTTTGTTTTGGATAAATAAAGACCATCGGCTATCAGAGAGAAAGTGATCATATTTAAATACAAATTCAGATGAAACTATAAATATTATGGCGTAAATTGCAGTAATCAAGGTATATAAATTGCATTAGTCATAGGATTTTTTAATGATTTCATTTTCTTTCACTCTCCTTAAAAATGAATACTTCTTCAATGGTCATATGAAACAGTTGTGCAATATCATAAGCCAACCAAAGTGACGGGTCATATTTTCCGGTTTCAATAGCGTTGATTGCCTGTCTTGAAACATGAACCTTTTCTCCCAGTTTTTTTTGTGTCAGATTCTCCTTTTCACGCAATTCTTTTACTCGGTTTTTCAAAAAATCCCCCTCCTTTATGTCATGCTAGCCTTACATTGTCATTATAGCATGTCATATATAAATGTCAAGCCAGCATGACATTTATTAAGACAGGGAAGCATTAATTTTATGTCTGAAAGAGTAAATAATCAATATAGCAAGAATTGTGAAAACACAAACCGGATTATTTGTTATATTATAATTCGTAGGGAGGCTTCTTATGGAAAATAAAACGGTTATCAGCATTGAAACGGTCATAGGTTATATTGAAGATCATCTCAGCGGAAAGCTTGATCTTGAAACTGTTGCCACAGCGGTTAATTACTCAAAATATCATTTGCATCGTATATTTACTAAAACAGTCGGGATGACAATGCACGATTATGTTCAGAGAAGGCAGCTTACCGAAGCTGCAAAGTTATTAGTATTCTCAGACAAACCGATCATTGAAATTGCTTTTATCTGCGGATATGAAAGTCAGCAATCTTTTACTACTGCTTTTACAGCTATGTATAAGACATCGCCTGCGCAATATCGTGACAAGCAGGCGTTCTACCCTTTGCTGCTGCGATTTACTTTACACGACAAAATGCAAAGCGCCGCACTAACAAAGAACGATATACGGCTTGCGGTTATGGAGGATATACCTTCCTGGATGGAGTTACTTCGGTTGGTGGTTGACGGATATCCTGTTTTAGATGAAACAGACTACTTACACAAATTAAAGATATTTATCCGAAACAGGCAGGCGTTGGTTTTGAAAGACGGAGATTTGTTGATCGGCGCTTTGGCTTTTGGTGTTTTGCCGTGCAGTATTGAATTTATGGGGATACATCCGCAATACCGAAAAAGAGGGATTCAAAAGATTTTTTTGGATGCGTTGTTGGAAGATTATTGTCCGGATCAGGATATTTCAATAACAACTTATAGGAAAGGAGACAGAGCCGATACAGGATACCGCGAAGAACTGCGGCAGCTTGGTTTTGCAGAACGAGAGCTTTTAATAGAATTCGGTTATCCAACACAGCGTTTTGTATTCCACGCAAAGCATTCAGAAACAAATAATGACAAATAGCTTTGTGAAAACAGAATAAAAATCTAATTTGTAAATTATGTGAGGAAATAACAATGTGCGTAAGAGAAATAGATCCGAAAGAAACTACGAGAACTTTGGCATTTGAGCTTTGGATGAAAGCTCCGAACCCTATGGTTACATTTTTCAAGACTTACGATGTAATGCCATTGATCAAAGTAAGCAAAAGCCGCGGTATGAAGTTCAACATGCTTCTTGACTTTTGTATAGGCAAGGCTGCTGTTTCAGTAAAAGAATTTTATTTATTGCCCGTGGGAGACAAGTTGATACAGTATGATAAACTTGCTGTTAATACGATTGTTGAAAATAAAGACGGAGAAGTTAGTTCGTGCGATATTGCCTGTACGGATAATCTTGAAAAATTTAATGCCGATTATCTAAGATATACAACAGAAGTGTGCAATACTTGTATTGACCACGATCTATCGGATGAATATATGGTCATAGGAACTTCGGCTATTGTAAATGTAGAACTGGATGGAGCTGTTGGGATGAACAGCGGAATTTTCAACAATCCTTTTATGATATGGGGAAGGTATCGCATGGACGGTGAAAAGGCTCTCTTATCAATTTCTTTTCAGTTTCACCATACGCAAATGGACGGTGCGCATGCAGGTAAATTTCTAAAGAATCTGCAGGAAGAAATTGAAAGACTGCCATATCTGTTGTCCTAAATGAAAAAACTCTTGCCAAAAAAGATGATTTAGTATATACTACCAGAAGTTAGCTGCAACTAATCAATGGCGCTTTAAAGCGGCTGTAAACTGCCGCTTATTTTTTTGATCAAGAGTTAGCAATAACTAATCACAAGACGTCATTTGATTTGCGCGGGGCAGAAAAATATCCGTTGTCAGGAGAGAACAGCCCGGTAAAAGAAGAATGTGTCTATAAGTGTGAAGTAACAAAAGTTGTTGAAGGAGAAAAGAAGATATGATGATTGATAAACGACTTATTAGAACGGTAAGAGAAAGTAAAAAATACATTGCATGGAATGTAATATATCAATGGATATCACTTGTGGCAAACATTACGATGATGGTGAGTATTGCCGATTTGCTTTCCAGGCTATTTGCGAATACTGCAGACCGGGAAAACTTTGTCTGTACTGTAATTGTTGTGGCGGCAGCGGTAGGCATCCGCTATTTTTGTGCGGTACAATCTGCAAAATGGGATATCTTTCTTCCAAGGCGGTAAAGAAAGTATTGAGAGAAAAGATATACAGGAAACTTCTTCGCCTGGGAAGCTCATATAAAGAGAAAGCTCAAACGTCAGAGATTGTCCAAATATCGGTAGAAGGCGTGGAACAGTTGGAAACGTATTTCGGAGCATATCTTCCCCAGTTTTTTATGCAATGCTTGCTCCTTTGACATTATTTATTGTTCTTGGATTTGTCAATGTTCCGGCTGCGGCCGTGCTTCTTGTTTGTGTACCGCTGATACCGGCTGCGATAGCTGCAGTACAGACATGGGCAAAAAAACTGTTGTCAAAATATTGGGGACAGTACACCGCGCTTGGCGACACTTTCCTTGAGAACCTGCAAGGGCTGACGACTCTTAAAATATACCGGGCAGATGATTTTAAGAACGATGAGATGAACGTTGAGGCGGAAAAATTCCGCAAAATCACAATGAAAGTTTTAACGATGCAGCTTAACTCTATTACGATTATGGATTTGATCGCTTATGGGGGAGCGGCGCTTGGCATAGTGATGTCTGTGACTCAGTACAGTAAAGGGAATGTAAGTCTTGCGGGATGTTTATTAATTATTATGCTGTCGGCCGATTTCTTTATTCCTATGCGGCAGCTTGGTTCGTTCTTCCATATTGCAATGAATGGTATGGCGGCAGGACAAAAGATATTTCGGTTACTTGATCTGCCGGAAGCAGAAGAAAAGAAGGCAGACTGTCCGAAAGGCGATATTGTATGCCGGGATTTGCATTTTTCTTACGATAATGATCGCGAGATTTTAAGCGGGGTGAATATGACATTCAAAAGAGGCGCTTTTACAGCCATCGTAGGTGAATCGGGGTGTGGAAAGTCTACGATTTCTGCCATTCTTACAGGGAGAAATAAAGGGTATGGCGGATCGGTTTCGGTCGGAGAAACAGAATTGTCTGAAATCCGTGAAGCCGACCTTATGGAGAACATAACTTACATTAGTCACCAAAGCTATTTGTTTAAGGGAACGGTACGGGATAATCTGCTCATGGGAAAACCGGATGCATCGGACAGCGAATTGTGGGAAGTGCTTGAAAGAGTAAATCTTGCGGATTTCGTCCGTAATGAAAAAGGTCTGGACACCGGTTTGTCAGAAAAAGCGTCCAATCTGTCCGGCGGTCAATGTCAAAGGCTTGCGCTTGCAAGGGCTCTTCTCCACGATAGTCCGATATATATTTTTGATGAAGCTACTTCTAATATTGATGTTGAGAGTGAAAACGACATCATGAATGAGATACAAAATCTGGCAGAGAGCAAGACTGTTATTCTCATATCGCACCGTCTTGTAAATGTGGTAAAAGCAGATGCTATATATGTAATGGTAAACGGAAAAATAGCAGAGAGCGGAAAACATAGAGAATTATTGGAAAATAAAGCGGATTATGAAAAGTTGTGGGAAGCGCAGCAAGATTAGAAAATTATGGAAAGGATGGTGCTGTACAATGAAAAAAAGAAGTAGGTTTACCGTTGTGACAAAACTGATCGGTCTTGTAAAACCTCTTACGGCTTATATGGCGCTTGCTGTCATAATGGGGATTGTCGGACATTTGTGCGCTTCTTTTATCACGATTTTCGGAGGGTTTGCCGTACTCGATCTTGTCGGTGTTAATGTGCCGTTTAGTTTGACGATCATTTTTATATCTCTGGCGATATTCTCGGTCCTTCGTGCGGCGCTTCGTTATGCAGAGCAGGCGTGCAATCATTTTATCGCATTTAAACTTTTGGCTCTCATACGAGATAAAGTATTTCAAGCTCTTAGAAAGCTATGTCCCGCCAAATTAGAAAGCAAAGATAAAGGGGATTTGATTTCAGTCATTACATCAGATATCGAACTTTTGGAAGTATTCTATGCTCATACCATTTCTCCGGTATTGATCTGGTTTTTCTTTACTTTGATCATGACGGCTTTTATTGCGTCGTACCATATTTGGCTTGGCGGGCTGGCTCTCATCGCCTACCTGACGATCGGAGTGATCATTCCTTTGATTATTTCTAAGATCAGCGGTGACGATGGAATGAAGTTTCGCAGCAAGTCCGGCGCACTTTCCGGTTTTGTATTAGATAGTTTACGTGGACTTTCTGAGACGATCCAGTATGGTCAGGGACAAAAACGTCTTGCAGAAATGAATAAAAAACAGATGAACTTCCGCAGATGAAGAGAGAATGAAGAAAATTGCCGGTCGAAATATAGCGGTTACAAATACGGTAATCTTAATATTTGACTTTATGATGCTTTTTCTTTCCGCATATTTATATCAGACAAACGCGATAGGATTTGACGGGATATTGATCTGTACGCTTGCACTGTTTTCATCTTTCGGACCGGCAATAGCGCTTGCTAATTTAGGCAGCACTTTGCAAAACACTTTCGCATCCGGCAGCCGCGTACTTGATATTTTAGAGGAAGAGCCTCTTGTAGAAGAGATTAAAGATGAAAAGAGGTTTCGTTTAACGGTGCCAAGGCGGAAAACGTAACTTTTTGCTTATAAGGACGAAATAATTCTTGACAACCTTTCAGCAGATATTCCGAAAAATTCAGTTGTTGGGATCGTGGGCAGAAGCGGTAGCGGTAAATCCACTCTTCTTAAACTATTTATGCGATTTTGGAAGGTGGAGAATGGAAGCGTCAAACTTTCCGATACTGATATAGAGCATATCAATACTGCAAATCTTAGAAATATGGAAGTTTTGTGACACAGGAAACACATTTGTTTCACGACAGCATAAAAAATAATATAAGAATTGCAAAACTAAATGCAACAGATGAAGAAATAAAGGCTGCTTGTCAAAAAGCTTCTGTTCATGAGTTTATTATGACTTTGCCGCAAGGTTATGATACACAGGTAGGAGAGCTGGGTGATACGCTTTCAGGCGGTGAAAGACAGCGGATCGGTCTTGCCCGTGCTTTTTTACACGACGCGCCGTTTATGCTACTTGACGAGCCTACAAGTAATTTAGATAGTTTAAATGAAGCTGTCATACTTAGATCTTTACATGAAGAACGGAATGGAAAAACGGTTGTGCTCGTATCACACAGAGAGTCTACGATGCGAATTGCCGACAAGATATATTCGGTAGAGCATGGGAGAATGAGCTGGCAACATCTCGGAATGCGTATACACATCCACTCCAGTTCCCTGTGTCTGTTCTAACAGCATTTCCAAATCGCGCAGGTCGTGGCCGGATACCAGAATGCCGGGGTTCTTTCTGACACC
>ENA-OQCS01000399-OQCS01000399.1-human-gut-metagenome-genome-assembly--contig:-NODE-399-length-24148-cov-3.319262_pt1 | contig 24148 bp, 30 predicted proteins | sample MGYA00242757_ERZ504575 | MGnify/ENA primary metagenome ERZ504575 (study PRJEB26092, sample SAMD00036297) | human gut metagenome | host: Homo sapiens | study: EMG produced TPA metagenomics assembly of... | reverse complement strand
AATTTTTTGAAGAGAATAAGTTAGAGAAATTGAAAATCATAGCCGATGATGAATTATATTCATTCGAGTTGATTTGGGAATACTCAAGGACAAGGGATTTGATAAAAAATAAAGATGCAATGTCAGAGATTGTTTCAAGATACAGAAAAATCTATAAATGGGGATATTCAAGTAAACGCTATCCCCAAGAAACAAAATTATTTTTGTGGCTTTTTATTTGAATCCGGAATTTGTTATGTTGTATTGGAAAATTGAAGCAAAATTAAAAAGAGTATTTTGAGGAGGAGATTATGGAAAATCCTTTGGTTAGTATTGTGACCCTTGTTTTAATGGGGAAAAATTTATTGAACGTTTTTTGAATTCTATTTTAAATCAGACTTACTCTAATATTGAATTGATTTAATTAACGATGGATCGAAAGATAAGACAGAAAAAATCATAGAAACTTATAAGGCAAAATTGCAAAGAAGCAAATTGAATTTGTTTGTGAATATCAGGAAAATTCAGGTCAGGCTGCGGCATTAAATAGGGGACTTAAATATATTACTGGAGAATACTTGGTGTGGCCGGATTCGGATGATGAATTAATGCCGGAATTCATTGAAAAAAAGTAGAGTTTTTACAAAAACATAGAGAATTTGAATATTGTTATGGGAAGAGCATTATTGTTAATGAAAATAATCCAGAAAACATTATTGCTATAAATAATGTTACAGCCGTTATCCGTTCCTTGAATCGGAGTTTTATCCAAACTAACCAATGTACAATGCTGTATTGTAATTGTCGGATTAAAAGCGCCTTTGGAATTATATGGATGTATAGCTTGCCCTGACATTTTATAAAAAGTAGAATTAGTCAATGTTATTACTTCCGAACCATAGCTTTCAAAAACAGAAGACATATCATGCATATAGCAGTCGTCTACAGTAAAGGAAGAAAGAGTATTCCTTTCAGAATCCTTATTACCATCCCAATTACATACATATTTCATTCCTGTAAGCTCACATTTTTTAATCTCTACCACTGCACCCGATGCAAATTGGTTATCAAGGTTATCTTCTGCCGCATTACTCAACAAAGTCTTTCTTTCCATCTTCTTCGACTAAGATGGTCTGTTCATCTTCTTTGACCGTTTTTTCTTTTTCACTGCTGCTTTGTTCATAGGGACTGTCTTTATTTACGACAGCTTCTTTGGATGAATTAACGGTGATCATCACTTTTACTTTTCCGACACCTTCTACATGTTTTAATGCATCGACCAATCGCCTCTCCTGCTTTTTCACATAGAGATCGGTAGAATCTTCTTTTGCTGTGGTTTCAGTGCTTTGTGTGTTCTTCTTTGTCTTCCCGGATGGGATGCTTACGATGATCAGGCTGATGCCAAGAAGTAAGATCAGGCAAAGTTTTGGAATGCCGATATTTTCGATCAGATGTTGTAGTTTTTCCCTCTCTATCATATTTCTTCTACTCACTTATATTTATATTAGATTCCTTCATATTATAGAAGTTTGAAATTGCGGTTTTTAGTTTCTTTGTATGACGAAGCTTGTCTGTTTTGATGTCGATCTTCTCGATGGTTCCTTTTTCATTTACCTTTGAGTCAACGTCTAATACTTTGAGATCGTATTGTGAAAATAACGTTGTGATCTGTTCTTTGATCTGATTTTGTTTTTCCTCTTTTGCACCATCTAAAAATGCAAGGTTATTTTCTCCTTTGACTGCTGTTGAGATTGCCTGTGTCACAATATCTTCGTTGGATAAATAATAGGATATTGGCTGCATCATTAGGGATATGAGCATAAATCCTGTCATTAACCGAAGATATGGCCGGTAGATGCTTTTGTCGCAGAGCTGATCGATCAGTGTTGTTAAAATCAGGAAAAATATGATCATTTTCAGATAATCCATAACCCTTACCCCGCATAATAATTAACGTTGGTTGAGAATGCGATCAATGCCACGGACAGGATAAATAATAGTGCCATCGTAAAGATCATCGAAAGCATTAATTTCCCACTTTGAATGACTGCATCCATCGCTCCGGTGATCCTTTTGTCGGATATGGGCTGGATCATGATCCTGCCAGCAGATAGGTAAGAACAACTGCTGTGATTTCTATGACTGGTGGGACGATGATCACGATCAGTACAAGGATTCCAACGGCTCCGATGCTGTTTTTGATCACAACTGCCGAACCGATGACCATGGTCATGGCTGAATTCAAACCACTTCCGATTCCTGGAATGGCACTCATTCCTTTTTGGAGAACTGTATTTTTCATGGAATCAACGGCTGGAAGGATCATCGACTGGATCAGCTGGACTCCTAACAGGACACTTAGGAATCCTTTGAGCAAAAACTTGATCACACCTTCGAGCGTTTTGCATAGTCTTGAAAAATGTTCTTCTTTAGATATATGGTTGATGATCTTTAAGACAAATAAGATCTTGATCATCGGAAGTAATACAACATTTGTAAGGGTTGTCATTGCATAGATCAGCAGAAGATAGAATTCATAAACTGTCGTTGATGTCGTGATCCCGGAAGTTGAGACAACAGCCAGTGAATATGCCATGATCATTCCTTTCATATAATCTGCCATTAAGGTAACGAGCTGCGTCACTGTTTTGTTTAAATAAAAAAAGGAATGTACCATGACACCGCATAGGATCACATAAGTAATATAAAATGCACTATTGGCTGTGCTTTGCTGAAAAAAGGAATCGGACAGATTTTTAAAGATGGCTGCGGTAAATGCGATCAGAAGGATTTCTCTGATCAGTCTTTTTGGATCAACATACGGTTTAAAAAGACCTCTTTCATTTTGGCTTTGATCGTATGCAGAACACCTTTTACATTTCCGTGGATCAGCTGTTTTACTAATTGTGTATAAGATAGATCGATCTCTTTGTCTTTTAAGGTGTTTTCCACATTGGTAAACATATCTTCGTTTAGTTTTGTTTCTTTGGCTGAAATATCATTTGTTCTTGTAAGGATCAGTAAAAATAGCAAGGTTAGCAGGAATATTCTTTGTTTCATGTACCATTTCCTAATAGTTTCTGGATTGTTCCAAGCAGCGATTCAAAGACTGGAAGTCCAACGATCAGGATCGCTAATTTTCCTGCAAACTCGATCTGCTTTGCAATCGATGCCTGTCCTGCGTCTTTGCAGATATTGGATGCAAACTCGCAGATGAAAGAGATACCAATCAGTTTTAAAAGGATCTGGAAGTAGCTTGGTGGGATTTTTGAATAGGACCGGATCATCTCAAACACGGTTAGTATTTCCTCCATTTGTTTTAGTCCATACATTGCCAGAAGAATGCTTGAGATCACTGCGATCACGACTGCGATCTCTGGACGGATCGTTTTGATCTTCATGGCGATCAGACTTGCAACGATTCCAAAGACTGCGACTTTTATCATCTTAGTATCCGCCTCCAATCTCTAGGATATCGTAAAAAGTGTCTGGACGCTTTCAAACAGATCATAGATATACGGAATCACCCAACCAAGGACAAGGATCAGTCCGGCAAGTGTGATCAAAAATGCCTGTTCGTCTCTTCCGGAATGTTTTAAGACCTGCACAAGGATCGTTACAAGAATTCCAACGGCTGCGATGCGAAAAATGATATTGACACTCATAACCCCTCCTTGTCATAAAAATGTCTGGTAGTTGCTTTATAGTAAGATGATCACGATCAGAACGCTTAGTGATATACCGAGGCTTCGGTACATCTTGCAATTCTTTACTACTTGATCTTTCATAAGGAAGATCTGGTCATCGAGTTGTTCAATCGTCAGCAGGATCGTTTTCTCCTGCATCTGTTGGTCAAGATAGCCGATCGTTTCTCCCATGTTTTTTAAGATTTCATAAAACTTTGGTTCATAGATCACTTGTTTTAATTTCTGCTCCGCGGTCTGCTGCCATATTTTAGCGAAAGATTCTTCACTGTGTGTCTCTAACTGCTTTGCCACCTTTTTTAGAAATGGCTGATATTCCTTCTCTGTCTTTGTCGATATTTTTAAAACAGCTTCTGGAAGTGGGGTGAATCCATAGCGGATCTCTCCTTGCAGAAGGTATAACATTCGTTTGATCGCAATTCCCTGTTCCAGACGTTTTTGTTCTTTTGCGGCTTTGTGAAATCCAAATCCGATCCCTGCGAAGATCACGATCAATGATCCTAATATCTTGATCAATTTAGGATCACCCCGTTTTCATCCATGATCTGTGCGATATAGCCAGGCTGGTTTCGCTGTTCTAAGATCACGTAGCGCTGAAACATCTTTTTGTTGATGATCTCCGCATATAGGGATTCTTGGATAACGATTCTTTGTTCTTTCCATGGGCCGTTGCAAGAATGCTGCAGCCACGATAGGCACAGAAAAATAAGGCTTCCACATCTTCTTTGCTTCCGATCTCGTCCACAGCGATCACATCGGGGGCCATGGATCGGATCAGCATATTCATGCCCTGTCCTTTTTCACATGCATCCATGACATCTGTCTGAATCCCGAGATCATTTTGGGCAACGCCTTGGTAGCATGCTCCGATCTCACTTCGTTCATCGACAACTCCGACGGTCTGTCCTTCATCAGAGATTTTTCGGATCATATCCCGAAGCAGAGTTGTTTTTCCACAGCCGGGTGGTGATATAATCAGCGTTGGAATGAATTTTCCCATTCTGGTGCAGCGTGAATATAAGATGTCCGCACATCCTTTCACTTCATGTGCGACTCGGATATTTAATCCGGAAATATGTCGGATTGTTTTGACTTTGTCATGATCCATGACAACGGTTCCGCAGATACCAACTCGGTGTCCGCCTCGAATCGTTAAAAATCCTTGTTTTAACTGTTCGATATAAGCATACATCGAATAGCTGCTGATATATTCCATGGCTTGTCTGATCTCTTGTGAGGTTACGATATGTAATTGTTCTTTTCTTGTTGTGATCTTTCCCTGTTCGGATAGATAACAGGTTTTTGCGTTGTATTTTAAAATGACTGGCTTTTGAATACGCAGGCGGATTTCCTGAAGTTCGTCCCAGTTGATGCCTGCCTGCTTTATGATCGTTCTGATATGTAATGGAAGGATTCCTAAGATTTCTTCCTCTTTCATAAATTTAAAAACACCTCCCCATTTTGGTATAATCCAAATATATGTGATGGAAGGTGTTTTTATGAATGTTATTTTATTTTTTCTTCTGATAATATGGTGCGATCTGATCAAAGGATTGTCTGAGCTGATACTGGAAGTTATTTTGCTTGACGATATTTGTCTTCTGGGTGACAAACTTGTCTAACTTCTGCATATACTCTTCTTCTGTGACACTTCCTTCTGCCACATAAGTAAGACCTTTTTCCCAGCTTGCGGTTAAGGTTGGGTTTAAGAGTGATCCAATGGATGCACTGACAACATTGACGATCATCTCTCCGGTTAAGGTTGGTGTTACGATCTGTGTCTTTTTATTTAATGCAATGTATTTATTGGACACTAATTTCTTTACGATCTCTGCTCTTGTCGCACTCGTTCCAATCCCGCTTCCTTTGATCTGTTCTCTTAAATCTTCATCTTCGATCAGCTGTCCTGCATTTTCCATCGCAAGGATCAGGGAACCTGAGTTGTATCGTTTTGGTGCGGATGTTGTTCCATCTTTGATCGTATAGTCTTTCACTGGAAGAGGCATTCCTTTCTTCAAAGATGAGATCGCATGGATCTGTTCTTCTGTTAATTGGGCTTCTTTCTTCTGTCCGCCCATTCCTGTGACTTTTAAATATCCTGGGTCTTTTAGCATCTTAAAGTTTGCAAAGAATGCTTCGCCTTTGGTCTGTGTCTCTAATTTGATCTTTAAGTAAACGGCTGGCGGCATAAAGATGCTTAGGAATCTTCTGGCGATCACATCGTAGACTTTCTGTCCCATCTCTGAGATCCTTGATAAACTGCCTACTGCCTGTCCGGTTGGAATGATCGCATAGTGGTCGGTGATCTTCTTGTCATCTACGTATTTCGACTTGATGATTCCCTGATACTTCTTGCCCTGCATGATCTCATTTGCAAATTCTGATAATGGAGTGTAGTTGTTTAATCCCCCGATATTTTTATAAATCTCTTTGGCGACCGCACTGGATAAGACTCTGGCATCGGTTCTTGGATATGTAACCAGTTTCTTTTCATATAGGTCCTGGACCACTTTTAATGTCTCATCTGGACTTAGCTTGAATCGTTTGGAACATTCATTCTGAAGTTCTGCCAGATTATATAATAACGGCGGATTCTTCTTTTCCTGTCGTTTGGATGAGGATACTACGATCGTCTTATTGTTACTTCCATCTTCTAAATATTTGATGAATTCCTGTGCATCGTTCTTGTCCAGGAATCCGTTATCCTTATATAGTTTCTTGGACTCAAAGTACTTTGATCCTTTCACTGCTTTCCATTCGGCTTCCACTTCAAATCCCTGGCAGTCAAAGTGTCCTAAGATTCTGTAAAACGGTGTTGGCACAAAGGTACGGATCTCTCGTTCTCTCTTGACGATCATTCCGAGAACACAAGTCATCACTCGTCCGACTGCTACCACTAAGCTTCGTTTCTGATTTAAATAGTTACCGAGTGTCCAGCCATATTTGAGTGTCAGGACTCTGGAGAAGTTGATTCCCATCAGATAGTCTTCTTTGGCTCGCAGGTATGCGGCGGCGGCTAGGTTGTCGTATTCACTTAAGTCTTTCGCTTCTTTTACCCCGCGGATCACTTCTTCTTTTGTCTGGGAATCAATCCAGACACGTTTTTTCTTCTTGTCTTTGCTGACATTGGCCTGCTGGTCTACCAGACGGTAGATGTATTCTCCCTCTCGTCCGGAGTCAGTGCAGACGTAGATCGTATCAATGTCTTCTCGATTAAGGAGTGAAGATACAATATTAAACTGTTTTTGTACTCCTGGGATCGTTTCATATTTAAATGTATCTGGAATAAATGGAATGGTTTCTAAGTCCCATTTCTTTAGTGCAGGGTCATACTGGTCTGGATAAGACATGGTAACTAAATGTCCGACGCACCATGTGATAACTGCCTTGTCTCCTTCCATGTATCCGTCTCTGTTTTTTGCATTTATATTCAGTGCCGCTGCGAATTCTCTTGCGACACTTGGTTTCTCTGTGATAAATAGTGCTTTCAAAAAATTACCTCTTTCTAAAGTTTTACGATATATTATAACATAACCATTGAAAACATGATATAATTAAATCTAGTTCTTGTGGAATTCATATCTGTAGAATCATGATTCCACATAAAATTTATACTGAAAGGATGATGAGTATGTTTTTAAATGAAGCAACAAAACTTCGTGCACAGACAATTATCAAGGGACTTGAAAAAAGAAATATGCATGGTGTTTTCTGTGCAACCAAGGAAGACGCCCTAAAACAGGCTCTTAGTTATATCAAAGAGGGTTCTTCTGTTTCTTGGGGTGGTTCTATGAGTGTTTCTGAGATTGGGCTGATGGATGCCTTAAAGGAAGGAAACTATCATCTGATCGATCGTTCTGTTGCAAAGAATTTTGATGAGCAGCGTGAAATCTTTTCTAAGGCTGTCTTATCTGATTATTTCCTGATGAGCTCCAATGCGATCACCTTAGACGGAGAACTGATCAATATCGATGGAACTGGTAACCGTGTTGCGTGCTTAAGTTATGGTCCTAAACATGTGATCATGATCGTTGGTATGAACAAAGTTGTCAATGATGTGGAAGATGGTATTAAGAGAGTTCGTAATTTTGCCAGCCCTCCAAACACCCTTCGTCTCGGACTGAAAACCCCTTGTTCTATGACTGGACGTTGTGGTGACTGTTATGGAGATACCTGCATCTGCAGTCAGATCGTTGTGACAAGACGTCAGAGTGCAATGATGAAAGATCGTGTCAAAGTGATCCTTGTTGGTGAATCTCTAGGTTATTAAGGCACTCGCTCTTTCTATCAAATATCACAAAACACAGACATTTTATCAGCATTCACTGGATATTTTATCGCCATTCCAGTGAAAATGCCTTTTCTATTCTTGAATTTTTATAACAATCATAGTAAAATCAAACTATATTATGACACAATTCGACATTTTTTATAACAATATTGATATTATGAGGTTTTTCTATGAATTATGATATTTGCCATTCATCTATCACTTATTTTCCACTGCTTCCGCTTTCTAAAACCGTTTCATTTGAACGCAAGGTACTGGATATCCGACAGATGCCTGCTCAGGTTTTATTTCCTCATTGGGATGATGAATTTGAGTTTATATATGTTCTCTCTGGCATGATGGAATTTCGTGTCCGGCAGAAGGCTTTTCTGGTTTCTTCTGGGGAAGGTTTCTTTTTAAACACTGGGGAGATTCATTCCGCTTGTGCATATCAGTCTTATGACTGCCGCTTTGTTATCTACCGAATCTGCCCTTTCTGTTCTTTTTCAGACAGAAGATAATCCTTTATATCAAAAATATATCAAACCTCTGGTCGATCATCCTTCCTTTGGATTTTTAACGTTCGTTCCAAAAGTCCCTTGGCAGAAATATATCCTTGAAATGATCCGCAAAATGAATGATATCTGTGACCGTCCTGTTGATGGTTATGAATTGAAGATCAACCATTTTGTAAACGAGATCTTTTATTATATCTTTCATAATGTAAATCTCTCCAAAGAACTATCCTTAAAAGAATCCAGAGATTTGGAACGTATGAAAGATGTGATGATATATCTTACTAAAACGATCGACCAAAAGCATACACTCGCTGATATTGCTTCTTACTGCCATCTAAGCAATAGTGAATGCTGCCGACTCTTTCAAAGAAATGTTCATCTAAGTCCTGTGGATTATCTGAATCAGCTTCGTATTCATATGAGCTTGTCTGAGATCATCAAACATGAGAAAAAGATAACAGATATCGCTAAGATGTATGGTTTCTCTGGCAGCAGTTATTTCTCTGAAATGTTTAAAAAGACCCTCGCATAACGCCAAGAGCCTTTTATAAATCTGTTCTTCAGCAACAAACTCTTTCTTCTAACGCTGATCCCATTCACGGAAGGCGATGAATTTCGTCTTCCAAAGAAGACTCAATGCTGGTGTTAATGCCCAGATCATCTTTGTCCCTTCTTGCATGATCAGATCGATCTTTAATATCCCCGCATACTGAATTACCAGTAGTAACGTAAAGATCACTAGTAATCCATATGCAACAGAATAAGAATTATGCACTTTCTGCCCGATCTTCTCACTAAAGTAAAAGCGATCCAGCGTCAGAGAAATGATCGAGATCACTGATAAAATGATATTGATCGTATAAAATGTATACATATCCATATGATTAAACCAGGTTGCCAAAGCACCTAGAAAGATCATGATCTGTGCATACCATAATACTTTTTCCTGTTTTCATATTGATTTCTCATTGATTGAACCTCTTTTTCTTTCTTTAATAATGAATAAATACAGGATCTCCGATCTTCGTCAGGTTATATACAGATCTTGCATCTGATAATGTTAAGTTAACACATCCATGAGATCCATTCGTCTTATAATACGTTGGTGACCAGCTTCCCCAGTCTCCTCTGCTACTGTAATGATATCCTGTTCCTGTCCACATGATCCTTGTCCAGTATCTTGTTGGAACACTGTAATCCGCACCTGTTAATGTCTTTGTAAGTTTCTTCTCTTTGATGTCATAAACACCGGTTCTTGTGATACGATCTGGTGTTGCTTTTCCAGTGATACAGGTTGTGCTGAATACAAGTTTTCCTTTCTTGTAGACGAAAACTTCCTGTGCTGACAGGTCAACTTCACTGTAGTTTTGTGTATCCCAGTCGTTTTGCTTGTTCGTATAATCCATACGATATCCTTTGTGGCTGTAGACTGGTTTTAAGTCTGTAAGTAAAGCCTGTTCATTCTCCTTGGAAGGGTCTTTCTCATAGGCTTTGATCGCAGATTCTTCTGGTGCTTTCTTTAACGCTTTCATTGTCTGTGCGATAACTTTGTCATAATCGATACGCCATCCATAGTCTCCACCACTGACTTTGATCTTCTTGCCAGAATGTGTCTTAAATGTTCTTGCGATTCCCTGTGTCTTGTATTTTAAGCAAAAGCTTTCTAACCATTTCTCGACGGCAGGCTGATCTAATTTTACAGTATGTCTCTTTGTGTTTACTTTGATGCAGTCTTTTAACGCATCTGGACCTAATGTTTCTTTGACATTATTGCCCATATCCCACTGAATGAAATGTAATAAATACTCATTGTAGGTTGTCTGCATCTGTTTTAATTCTTCATCATCATGATACAGACCAGGCTTTTTATAGACGTCCGGATTCTTCTTTTCATCTGTCAGATTCAGTGTGTTACTTAAAGACTCTATGGATTTCTCTACTGCGTCATAAAATGCTTTACGGTTTAAGTAATTTCCTTCATCTTCCTTCTGGATTACACCGTATTTCTTATCTGCAGAATATACGATCGTTGCATCCACTGGTTTTGTGATCTTATATGTATCACGCCTTTGATCAAACGGATTGTTTTAATTTGGCCTTTAATTTCTGCTCTGATAATGCAACTGCTGTCACTTTGGTTTTTTTGCCACCAAAGATCATTGAAAATACACTTTGGCTGTGCTGCTTTTTGTAAGCATCCTTTACATGTGATTCTGTCTTAAATGCAAGATCGATCTCCTTACCGGAAATCACTTTCTGTCCGTTATTTCTTCCCTTGATCTTTAACTTGTAAGAATCAATGGATTTCTTTACTTTCTTCACTGATTCTTCGTATGTCATTCCTGACACATCAACTTTGTTAAATGTACTCCCCGGATACCAACGGTTCTGATAATGGGCATGGACACCGATAGCGGCTGCTATTAAAACAACCGCTACGGCACCTCCTATGATTCCCCCTTGTTTCTTTGTAATCCTCATATTGATTTCTGCCTCCAAATACGACTCTGTGATGGATTATTCATAGAGTGGATATTTTTCTGTTAATCCTAATACTAATTCGTTTGCTTCATCAAGTTTCTTGTCTAATAATGTCAGACGAATAGCTTTTGCGATCACTTTCATATCGTCTTCTTTCAGTCCACGAGTTGTAACAGCTGGTGTTCCAAGACGAAGTCCTGATGTTACGAATGGAGATTTTGGATCGTTTGGTACAGTATTCTTATTACATGTGATATGTACAGAATCCAGTACTTTTTCAGCTTCTTTTCCTGTCAGATCATATTTCTTAAGATCTACTAACATTAAGTGGTTGTCTGTTCCTCCAGATACGATATCGAATCCTTCTTCGATCAGTGCATTTGCAAGAGTATCTGCATTCTTCACAACCTGTGTCATATATTCTTTGAATGATGGGTCTAATGCTTCTTTGAATGCTACAGCTTTACCAGCGATCACATGCATTAATGGTCCACCCTGGATTCCTGGAAGATTGCTTTGTTGAAGTTGTATTTTTCGTTCACTTCATTGCTGCACATGATCATTCCACCACGAGGTCCTCTTAATGTCTTATGTGTTGTAGTTGTTGTTACATGAGCATAAGGGATTGGGCTCTGGTGTAATCCTGCAGCTACTAATCCTGCGATATGAGCCATATCTACCATTAAAACTGCCCCAACTTTGTCAGCGATCTCACGGAAACGTTTGAAGTCGATCGCTCTTGCGTATGCACTTGCACCAGCATGATCATCTTTGGTTTGCATTCTAATGCGATTCTTTCTACTTCATCATAATCGATGAATCCTTCATCATTAACTCCGTATGGTACGCAGTGATAGTTCTTACCAGACATGTTGACTGGGCTTCCGTGTGTTAAATGTCCACCGTGGTCTAAGCTCATTCCCATGTATGTATCTCCGACATTCAATACTGCGAAGAATACTGCCATGTTTGCCTGTGCTCCAGAGTGTGGCTGTACATTTACATATTCGCATCCAAATAATTCTTTGGCACGTTCTCTTGCAAGATCTTCTACCACATCTACATACTGGCATCCACCATAGTAACGTTTTCCTGGATATCCCTCTGCATATTTGTTTGTTAAATGGCTTCCCATTGCAGCCATAACAGCTTTGGAAACAAGGTTCTCTGATGCGATCAACTCAAGATTTGTTCTCTGTCTTGTTAATTCGTTTTCCATTGCTTCTGCTAATTCTGGATCGTAGTTCTTTACTTCGCTAAAATCAAACATTGTTTTCTCCTTTATATATTTATGTAAAATAATATTGTGTCTCGTATATTGTGTCTTATTCTTATGATCATTCGATCACTTGATCTATCTGATTATTCCTGGAACTGTTCTTTTAATGCTTCTACTGCACGTTCTACACGGCTTTCTTTGATCAGAACAGTGATCTTGATCTCTGATGTGTAGATTAAGTGAATGTTGATTCCACGATTATACAGTGCTTCAAACATCTTAGAAGCTGCTCCGCTGTTAGACATCATTCCAGCTCCGACGATAGATACGATTCCGACTTCTTTATCACTGATGATATCTTCGTAATCTGCTTCATCAAATGCTTTCTTTAATGTTTCAACGGCATGATCTGCTTCATCCTGTGCTACAACGAAAGAAATATCTTTATTCTCTCCACGTCCGATGGCTGAAGGATCAGTTCCACGTTGATTTTTTCTTCTGCAATGGCACCAAAAACTTTTGCTGCGATTCCTGGCTGGTTTTTGATTCCTTTGATTGCGATCAGTGCAACTTCAGAGTTAGACTGAACACCGCTAAATAACATTTTCTCCATCTGATTATTCCTCCTCTGGTGTTGAAAGTTCAATTCCAAGTTCTTCTAGCTGTAATGTATCAACCGGTCCTGGAGCCTGTGTCATCAGGCAGGAAGCATCTTTTACTTTCGGGAAGGCGATGACATCACGAATGCTGTCTTCTCCTGTTAACCACATAACAAGACGGTCAAGACCATAAGCTAAACCAGCATGTGGTGGTACTCCAAATTTGAATGCATCTAATAAGAATCCAAAACGGTTGTGAGCATCTTCTTTTGTAAATCCAAGAGCTTCAAACATCTTCTCCTGAATATCATCCTGATGGATACGGATTGATCCACCACCAAGTTCTGTACCATTTAATACGATATCGTATGCTTTCGCACGGACATCTCCTGGTCTTTCATCAATGAATTCAAGATCTTCTTCAAATGGCATTGTAATGGGTGATGCATTGCTGTGTAACGATTCTGTTCATCGCTCCACTCAAGTAATGGGAATTCTGTAACCCATAAGAACTTATACTGGGATTTGTCGATCATATCGTACTGTTTCGCAATGTGAAGTCTTAAGTTACCAAGTACATCAAAGACAACTTTGTCTTTGTCTGCGGCAAATAGTAATAAGTCTCCTGCCTGTCCATCCATTGCTTTGATCAGTGCATCCATCTCTTCTTCTTTCATGAATTTAGCGAAAGATGATTTCACTGTTCCATCGTTCTTTAACTGAATATATGCAAGACCTTTCGCTCCGAAGTCTTTGGCGTAGTCAACGAACCCATCGATTTTCTTACGTCCAAGATCTCCTAAACCTTTAGCGTTTAATCCTCTTACAGATCCACCATTCTCTAATGCTCCTTTAAATACCATAAAGTCGCATCCGGCAACTGTATCGGATACATTCGTAAGTTCCATTCCAAAACGCATATCTGGTTTATCAGATCCGAAACGGTCCATTGCTTCTTTATAAGTCATGCGAAGCATAGGAAGCTGTACATCAATATCTAATACTTCTTTGAAGATCTTCTTTAACAGACGTTCATTTACATCGATCACATCATCGACATCAACAAATGAAAGTTCCATATCGATCTGTGTAAACTCTGGCTGGCGGTCTGCACGTAGATCTTCGTCACGGAAACATTTTGCGATCTGATAGTAACGGTCGAATCCAGAGCACATTAAAAGCTGTTTAAACAGCTGTGGTGACTGTGGAAGTCCGTAAAATTCTCCTGGATGTACACGGCTTGGTACAAGATAATCTCTTGCTCCTTCTGGTGTACTCTTTCCTAAAACTGGTGTCTCGATCTCTAAGAATCCTTCATCCCCTAAGAAGTTACGTACCATTCTTGTTACATTATTACGAATGCGTAAGTTTCTCTGAAGATTTGGTCTTCGAAGATCAAGATAACGGTATTTTAAACGAAGTTCATCTTTGACTGTCTGATTCTCGTCAATTGGAAATGGAGGAGTTTCTGATTCTGATAAGATACGTAATGTATGTACCTTGATCTCGATATCTCCTGTCTTCAAGTTCTCGTTGATCGCTGCACTTCTCTTCTCTACAGTACCTACTGCTGCAACGACATACTCACTTCTTAAAGAGTTTGCCTTATTATAGTCTTCCTCAGATAATACTTCCTGATCAAAAACTAACTGTAAGATTCCTGAGCGGTCTCTTAAGTCTACAAATATAAGACTTCCTAAATTTCTTCGTTTCTGTACCCATCCCATGACAGTGACTTCTGTTCCGATAAGTTTGTTGCTTACCTCTGTACATCGGTGGGATCTGGCTAAACCTGACATTGATTCTGCCATGATATTTCCTCCTTCATCCTTTTCACTTTGTACGAAAGGCAGAGCCCGTATCTTCGGTTCTGCCTTATATATTCTTTTATGAATCTTTTCTTACAAGGATCTGTTCGATCTCTGCAGCGTAAAGTACGTGATAATCCTTCTCTGGATACCACTGTTCATCTAAAGATTTATCAACAAATCCTTCTGGATCCATTGGCTGAGAATATAACTTCTTACAGATCAGTACGATCTTTGCTTCCTCAAAAATGGAATTCCATTCGCATCTGTTGGTGTCAGACGTGTCTTCGCGATCTTGTCTTCATCTCTTCCAGATACACTTCCAAGATAGCTTAAATCCTTCTTAAAAGTATCATCATAGAAAGATAATGTAAATGATTCTGACTGGTCAATGAATTCTTTTGTATATCTTTGTGGTCTTAAGACTGTCACAGCAACATTCTTACCCCACATAACACCTAAACCACCCCATGAGGCAGTCATTGTGTTAACTTTTCCTTCCTGATTCTTTGCAGTAACAAGCATCCATTCCTTACCAATCAGGCGAAATACGCTTTGGTCGAAATCTTCTGGTGCCACGATCGCATATTCACTCATGCATGTTACCTCCTTTCTTGTAATTATTACTCATTATATATGATTTTGTCAAAAATGTCACGAACTAGTATAAGAAAGCATGATTTTATTTTAAACAATCTGCGATCTTATCAAGCGAAATGGTCGTAACTTCTCTTGTTTCCATATTTTTGACATTTCCTTCATTCTTCGCTAATTCGTCATCACCAATGATGATCGTATTCTTGGCATTCAGCTTATTTGCATATTTCATCTGTGCTTTTACGCTTCTTCCAAGATAATCTGTTTCTACGACAAATCCCTGATCACGAAGATCTACAACGATCTGGTAAGCTTTTGCTTTTGCTTCCTGTCCAAGAATTCCTACATAAAGGTCAATATCTCTTGTGCATGGAAGATCTACTTTCTCTTCTTCTAAGAAATAAAGGATTCTCTCTACACCCATACCAAATCCAACAGATGGCATAGAAACTTTTCCATCGATCTCATGAACAAGATTGTCGTAACGTCCACCACCACATAAAGTAAATCCATCTTCATTTACAAATTCGAATACGGTCTTTGTATAGTAGTCTAATCCACGAACGATTTCTGTATCAACTTCATATGGAATATTTAATGCATCTAACAGACTCTTTAATTCTTCAAAATGTGCTTTACATTCATCATCTAAATAGTCGATCGTTCTTGGTGCATCTTTGACGATCTCTTTGCATTCTGGAACTTTACAGTCAATGACACGTAATGGATTCTTTTCCATACGTTCTCTGCATGTAGGACATAAATGTTCTTCATGTTCTTTTAAATATGCTAATAATGCTTTGTTGTATTCTTTTCTACAATTTTCACATCCAATGCTGTTGATGTGTAATTTTGCATCTTTTAACCCAATTTTCTTAATAAAAGTGGATACTAATGTGATCAGCTCTACTTCTGCTAATGGACTTTCCGCTCCGACAAATTCAACTCCGAACTGGTGGTGCTGTCTTAATCTTCCACTCTGTGGTTTTTCATAGCGGAATGCTGGTGTGATATAGAACATCTTGATCGGCTGTGGCTCATTTGCCAGACCATTCTGTAAATATGCACGGATCGCTCCTGCTGTTCCTTCTGGTTTTAATGAAATGCTTCTGTGTCCTTTATCTTCAAATGTATACATCTCTTTCTGGACAACGTCTGTTGTTTCTCCAACACCTCTCTGAAAAAGCTCTGTATGCTCAAATACTGGTGTGATGATCTCGTGAATATTATAGGATGCGCATAAATCTTTGAAAATATTCTCTAAATATGTGCGCTGGTCCATATCTTTTCCAAACCAGTCTTTTGTTCCTCTTGGTGCCTGTGTAATCATTCTTGTTCCTCCTCAAATAATTCATCCAGATTGCCTTTTTCCATCACAGTTTCCATAACTCCGTCTGAAAATGCGACTCTCTGGAATGCTAAAATACTTCATATCAAAATTCTTTACTTCATCGATCATGATATCAAGTGCAGTCTCAACATCAAATCCTTCTCTATAATCCTGTTTGAGATCAATGCTCCGAAAATATCACATACATGCATGATCCTTCCAACTAATGGAATCTGTTTTCCTACCAGATTATGTGGATAACCGGTGCCATCATAATGTTCATGATGATATAGAACTGCGTCTAAAACCGTCTGGTTATAATCGTAATCTGCAAGGATCGCATATCCAATGGATGGATGCATTCTCATATATCTTGTTTCGTCAACAGCCAGAATCTCATCTTCCACTTTCTCATTCATATAGAAATTAAGTCTTACTTTTCCAAGATCATGTAACATTCCTGCAACCGCAAGATCATAACACACTTCTTCTTGTAATCCTAATTCCTTGCCAACAAGATAAGCCAAATTACTGACAATGATACCATGACTGATCGTTTCTTTTATATCCGCATGGATCGGTGTCTCAATATCTGTTCGTCCATAACTGATTGCCATAATCAAACTCCTGTTTATATCATCTTTAATTCTTTTCTATGAATGATCTCATCAATTCGTGTAATGTATTGCTTTATATCTTTAAGATTTTCGATGCGGTCCACCTGATGGTCTTCCTGATGGACGATCTTTGAAGATGTACCAGCACCAACTGCTATAATATCATGTAATTCCTCCATAATCAAAATATTATAGAGACATTCTTTTTCCTTTTTTTTGAAAAACCGACATTCTCAAGGTTCCCTGGAATGTTTTTCTGCCGGTATAAATAATATGGTTCCATATTCATATCCCTTGCACATGAAGCGGCATAAGATACCATCTCTTCACTCGCTCCAAAGTGATATGTATCTTTCATTCGATTCAATCTCGATGAACGCTTGACTGCAAGTGCATGAACCGTTAAACTCTCTGGATCAAGTTTTTTGATCTCATCTAAAGTATAGGAAAGTTCTTCCATGTCTTCTTCTGGAAGCCCACAGATCATATCCATATTAATGTTATCGATCCCTGCCTGTCTCGCAAGATTAAATTTCTCTTTGATATCTTGTGCGAAATGATTTCTTCCGATGAGTTTTAATGTCTTATCGTTCATTGACTGTGGATTGATACTGATCCTTGTCACACCATATTTCTTTAGAATCTTTAATTTCTCGAAATTCAAGCTGTCTGGCCGTCCTGCTTCCACAGTGATCTCCTGGATCTTTGAAAATGGGAATCTCTTATTAACCTCATATAACAGATATTCCAGATCTTCTTCTTTTAAAGATGTTGGTGTTCCACCGCCAATATACATCGTCTGAAGTTCTTTGTGCGCATAAGTCTTTGCCACAAAATCCAGTTCTTTCAATAAAGCTTCAAGATAGTCTTGTACAATATTCTCAAATTGATCGATCGAATACGATGTAAAAGAACAGTACAAACATGTGCTTGGGCAAAATGGGATTCCTATATATAGACTGTATCCTTCTTTGTATGGAAATGCTTTTAGCAGTTCTTTCTCTTTCTGAACAGTTTCTGTACATAATCTTGCTTTTTCTTCGGATGCCAGATAATCCTTTTGAAATCTGTGAATGATCTCTTCGCTACTCTCACCCTTTTCATATCCATCAAAAGCAATCTTTGTCGGACGGATCCCAGTCAACGTTCCCCATGGAAGCTGTTTGTCTAATTCTTTGGAAAACAACTGATAAATTCCTTGTTTCATCCGGTTTTTAAAAATCTTCTTATTTTCATAATCACCAAATAACTGGATCTCATCTTCTAACTCGCCCTTTTTATATAGATTCATGACGATTTCCTGATCTTTATAATCCACGTCCAGTATAAAATCATAGATAGAATCAACGTGGTCCGTCAATTCTATCTTCTCTCCAAGCATAAATGCCAATATTAAACTTCGAATGTCATATTCATAAATGGTCTTGTTCTGAATTAATCCAATCATAATCTATTGCAGAAACGGATTGCATCTGCTTTCCTCCTCGATCGTCGTTGGTGGTGTATGACCGGATAGTACCTTTGTCCATGGTGGGAGTACGAATAATTTCTCTCTGATCGCTGTCAGAAGATCATTCAAATTGCCTGTCGGAAAGTCTGTTCTTCCAATGCTCATCTGGAACAGTGTATCTCCAGAGATCAGCCATCCATAATCTGCAAAATAATAACATACTCCACCTTTTGTATGTCCTGGAACATGGATACATTTTACCTTTGTTCCTAATACATCTATGATCTCTCCATCTTTCACCAGATGATTCGCTTTTAATGAGAGATCCATTCCCATCATCGCTCCGAGATTGAGCTGTGGATCTGCCAGAACATCTGCTTCATCTTCATAAAGATAGATATCAAGATCTGGTTTTTGTTCCATCAGATATGGAAGGGCCATTACATGATCAAAATGCCCATGTGTCAAACATACGCCTGCCAGTTCCATTCCATCTTCTTCTAATGTATTCATAATACGTTCTCCCTGATCTCCCGGATCAAAGACGAATGCCTGATTTGTTTTTGTATTCTCAACAATATAGCAGTTTGTCTGCATCTGCCCAAGACAGATCGTCACCATCTTAAGAGGTCTGTCAAGTCTTAATGTTGTTTCGCTCATATTTTCACCTATCCTGCTGTTCTTTCTATGTCGATCACGCCTTCTACATTCCTGATCTTCGCAATAATACGGTTCAACTGCTCTACGCCTGTAATATCAAAGGACATACTAAGCGTTGCTCTTCCTTTCTTATTGTTTAATACGTTGATCGTTATGATGTCAATATCTAATTCTAAGAAGATCTTTGATACTTCTGCTAACAATCCCTTTCGATTATTGGCATAAATATTGATCTCTGTCGTGTAAGTCTGTGTTGTATCTGCTTCACTTACCTGCCATTCAGCTTCAATAAGTCTTGCCCTGTCAGATTCTGGCATGTTCAGAAGGTTCACACAATCTGTTCTGTGAATCGAGATTCCTCGTCCTCTTGTAATAAATCCAACGATCTCATCTCCTGGTACTGGATTACAACACTTTGAAAAACGAACAGCAACATCATTCGCTCCACGTACAACAATTCCTCCTTTGGATTTCTCATCCTTTTTCTTCTCTGGATTCGCTGCTGCCGCCTGTGCTGCTTCTGTTGTTTTCTGCAAGATTTGTTCATCCGTGATCTTTTGTTTCTGAATCTTACGGTCTTCTTCCTGCATCTTATTGATAACCTGGCCTTCTTTTAAACCACCATGTCCAACAGCTGCACATACAGAATCCCAGTCTTTAAATCCGTATTTTAGTTCAACCTTCTTAATGTATTCAGGTTTCATGAGTTCTGGGAGCCTGATGCTCTTGCTCTTACAGTATTTTTCTAACAGTTCCTTACCTCTGACGATATTCTCTTCCTTGAATTGTCGTTTAAACCACTGATTGATCTTACTTCTTGCCTGTGCTGATTTTACGATTCCTAACCAGTCTCTGCTAGGTCCTTTTGAATTCTGTGATGTAATGATCTCTACACGATCACCATTCTGCAAATGATAATCAAATGGTACCTGTCTTCCATTGACCCTGGCTCCAACCATCTTATTACCGACTGCACTATGGATTGAATATGCAAAATCGATCGGTGTCGAACCATTCGCAAGGTTTTTGACATCTCCATTCGGTGTAAAACAATATACCTGTTCTGCAAAGAGATCCAAGTTCGTCTTCAGCAAACTTAAAAACTCTTTGTTATCATCCATATCACGCTGCCATTCCAGCACTTCTCTTAACCAGCTTAACTTTTCTTCCTCTTTGTTAAGTCCCTTGGTATTATTATTTTCTTTATATTTCCAATGGGCTGCGATACCATATTCAGCAACACGATGCATCTCAAATGTACGGATCTGAATCTCAAATGGATGTCCTTCTGGTCCGATCAATGTTGTGTGAAGTGACTGATACATATTCGGTTTTGGCATCGCGATATAATCCTTGAATCTTCCTGGGATTGGTTTATACATCTCATGAATGATCCCAAGTGCCGCATAACAGTCCTTAACCGTATCAACCTTGATCCGGACTGCAAATAAGTCATAAATCTGATCGATCGTCTTATGCTGATTGACCATCTTCTTATATATACTGAACATGTGTTTCACACGGCCATCAATCTCTGCCTTAATTCCAGCGTGGTCAATATGTCCTCTCACTTCGTCAACGATTTCCTGAATGAATGCTTCTCTTTCTTCCTTTGCAGAATCAAGAGAGTGTTCTAAATCTTCATAAACATCTGGTTTTAAATATCGAAGTGCCAGATCATCTAATTCAACTTTGATCTTGGAAATACCAAGACGATGTGCGATCGGTGCATAAATATCCATCGTCTCTCTGGATTTCTCTTTTTGCTTCTCTGGGCGCATAAACTGCATGGTACGCATATTATGCAAACGGTCAGCAAGTTTGATCAGGATCACTCGGATATCTTTTGCCATTGCAAGAAACATCTTTCGTAAGTTCTCCGCCTGAACTTCAATCTTGTCTTTGGAATAACTTAATTGTCCTAACTTTGTTACGCCATCAACTAACTGGGCAACTTCTTCCCCAAAATCTCTTACAATATCTTCATGGGTTGTTTCCGTGTCTTCTACTACATCATGAAGCAGTCCTGCCATAATCGTTTCTTTATCAAGTTCTAATTCTGCCAATATGATCGCAACACAAATAGGATGAATGATATATGGCTCTCCAGACTTTCGTTTCTGTTTCTCATGTGCCTTATATGCTACTTTATAGGCACGTTCTACAGCCTCAATATCTTCTTCATCATAAATGCTTTGCATGGTTGTAATCAGCTGTCGTTTCAGTTCCTCAGGCGGTGTGAAACTATCTGGACTGCTGATATCCTTCTTTACACGATTAATGTTTGTTCTGCTTTCTTGTTTCATGCACGGATACCTCTTGTTTCTTTTGATTATTTTTTAAGCTTTGATTCGCAGTAAATACAGCGATATACTTGGTGTTCTCTGTCTGTCAATTTAAACACATGATCGATTTCTTGTTCTACAGATGTAATACATCTTGGATTCTTGCATTTTGCAATATTCACGATCTTCTCTGGAAGTTCTACTTTGTGTTTGGACTTTACACTGCCATTTTCAATGACACATACCGTAACTTCTGGATCTATATAACCTAAAACATCAAAGTTCACTTCAAATGCATCTGAAATCTTAATGATATCTTTCTTGCCCATTTTGCTGCTTTTTACATTCTTAATGATCGCAACACTGCAATCTAACTGATCTAATCCAAGACTATTATAAATCTGCATTCCGCGTCCTGCACGGATATGATCTAATACGATTCCATTCTTAATGCTATCAATGTTCATCTGCACTTACCCCCAGTAATTCCATGATCAATGCCATTCTTACATGTTTTCCATTCAATACCTGTTTAAAATAGCAGGCTCTTGGATCGTTATCAACTTTTACAGAAATCTCATTCACACGAGGTAATGGATGTAAAATAGAAAGATCCTTCTTGGCGATCTTTAATTTATCCATATCTAAGATATAGCTATCCTTCAATCTTACATAATCAGCTTCATTAAAGAAACGTTCTCTCTGTACTCGTGTCATATAAAGAATGTCAAGCTGTGGCATCACATCTTCCATCTTATCAACTTCTGTAAATGTGATTCCTTTCTTCTCAAAAACATCTTTCTTCAGATACTCTGGAATCTGGAGTTCTTCTGGAGAAATTAAAATATAATTGATTCCTTCATATCTTGATAATGCTTTGATCAGAGAATGCACTGTTCGTCCAAATTTTAAATCTCCACAAAATCCAATCGTGAATTATTTAAACGTCCCTTTTCTCTTCGAATTGTTAAAGGTCTGTCAATGTCTGTGTTGGATGATTATGACCACCGTCTCCTGCATTGATCACAGGGATATTTACATACTGTGACGCTACATATGGTGCTCCTTCCTTTGGATGACGCATCGCAATGATATCTGCATAACATTCAATGACTCTTGCTGTATCTGCAACACTTTCTCCTTTAGATGCAGATGATGAATCAGCAGAAGAAAATCCAAGAACACTTCCCCCTAATTCAAGCATTGCTGCTTCAAAGCTTAATCTTGTTCTTGTACTTGGTTCAAAGAACAGCGTTGCTAATTTCTTGTGTTTGCACACTTCCTGATACTTCTCAGGATTCTTTGCGATGTCATCAGCGCGGTCTAATAATCTATCAATATCTTCCACGCTTAAATCCATCGGATCAATCAAATGTCTCATTACATATTCCTCCTAATGGTTTGTCCTACCTTCAATTCTACATTTTTAGGCACCTAGTGTCAATTCTTTACTTCTGATTTTAGACGAAGAACGCCCTTGTCTACCATAAAGACTGGTCGATACGATAATTTTGACTTTCTAAGTCCCTCTTCTCCAGCATCGTCTTCTCTGTTCACATATTTGAAATCTTCCATCTCATGGATCACAAACTGTTGATTGATCATCGGATAAGCTCCTTGGATATCTGCAAAAGCTTTTTCAATATGAACGATAAATGTATCTTCATTTGATGCACGTTCACCGATTGAAAATCCTACGACCTTTCCTTCCGCACGCAGAACACCTCCGACAAGTCCTAATTCTTTATAATTGATCACACAATTTTTAGAAACACAGATCTCGTCATGTTTCTCTATATCTTCTGGATCACAATTTTGCATCTTCCATTCCATCAGCATTGCCAGTACTTCTAACTGATTTTCATCGGAAAGTGGTTCATAGGACCATTCATGATTTTCTTTAAAACGATTGATATGATTTCTCTTTCCATGAAGTTTCTTTCCTGATAATGTTGCGAGTTTTTCTCTGTCATAAATATATTCTGAGATATCTCTGTCATATTCAATCTCATAAATATCTCCAAATATCTCACGAAACTCTTCTTCCATCTCATGAGTTACACCATGTAATACAAACGGAATCTTTTTTTCTTTGCAATCATCCATAAAATATTGCAATACTTTCTTTTTATTTCCTTTTCCAAGTGGATAACAAAAAGAACCTCCCTCCTCATCAGTATGAGATACAAATAATCCATCTATGATCGCATACTTTACTTGATAAAAAGGACTCCATAAAATAATATTCGCTGTTGCATAATCACAACTTCTTGTATCATCTGCTAAGATACATCGATCAATTTCTTCCTTATCTTCAATTGTTGGTGTTTTAAACTCCATCTTTATCAACTCCATTCTAGTGTTTTCTCGTAATATTTTTTATTTGTGATATGGCTGATGATTCAAAATCCGATAAGCACGATAAATCTGTTCTAATATGATCGTGCCTGCCAGCGAACCACTTTGTGTAAATGACGATACATGAAATGGCTTTGCTTCCTCTGATCCTAAATCTCCAATATAAAAATGAAACTTTGAAATTCCCTGTACAGAACTTTCATTAATCAGCTGTGCAAGCCCCGGACTTGTCATACTGTCTCTTCCAGGCAGGATATGATAATGTTCTCCCGG
>ENA-OQCS01000398-OQCS01000398.1-human-gut-metagenome-genome-assembly--contig:-NODE-398-length-24167-cov-2.171589_pt1 | contig 24167 bp, 29 predicted proteins | sample MGYA00242757_ERZ504575 | MGnify/ENA primary metagenome ERZ504575 (study PRJEB26092, sample SAMD00036297) | human gut metagenome | host: Homo sapiens | study: EMG produced TPA metagenomics assembly of... | reverse complement strand
GAAAAACTGCGGACAGGAGCTTTTTTAAATATCGGAATAGAAAAATCAGTATGTAACTTCTTATGCGTCTTTCTCTCCGCCAGATTCCTGTTTCAGATTCTTATTTGCGGTAGAAAGCATCAGCTTAATACGGTTCAGCTGGTTAACCTCCGAAGCGCCTGGATCGTAGTCGACTGCACGATATTTGCCTTCGGATACTCCTTGCGAATGGCTTTAATAACACCTTTACCGACAATATGATTCGGCAGGCACGCAAACGGCTGGATGCAGACGATATTGTAAACGTCGCTGTGGATCAGCTCCATCATCTCGCCTGTCAGGAACCATCCCTCACCTGTCTGGTTACCGCAGGAAACAATCGGAGAAGCATACTTCGCCAGATCCCGTACATCAGCCGGCGGATCAAAGTGTTCGCTCTTCTTGAACTCTGCAACTGCCGCGCTCCGCAGCCAGTTGATCAGCTTAATGCCCGTATTTCCGAGCATCGAAGAGCTCTTCTTGAATCCAAGGTGCTCTACCTTGAAATTCGTATTGTAGAAGCAATAGCAGAAGAAATCGATCAGATCCGGCACAACCGGCTCGGCGCCTTCGCTTTCGAGAAGCTCCGCCAGATGGTTATTGGCCGCCGGAAGGAACTTAACCAGAATCTCGCCGACAATACCGACACGCGGTTTTTTCTCGTCCGTAATCGGAATGTGGTCAAAGTCGCGGATCATCGTGCGGCAGATCTGTTTAAAACGGGTATGACTCAGGTGTTTGGAAGAAATGAAATCAATACAGATTTTCTCCCATTTCCTGTGAATCCGGTCTGTCGTGCCTTTTTCTGCTCATAAGGACGCATCCGGTAGATACATTTCATCATGATATCACCGAACTCCGCCGCATAGCAGAGACGGATTGCAAGATCCGGTGTAATCTTGAAGCCTGGATTTTCTTCGAGACCGCTCAAGTTAATCGAGATGACCGGAATCTGCGTCATATCGGCCTTCTCCAGTGCACGGCGAATAAATCCGATATAGTTGGAAGCACGGCAGCCGCCGCCGGTCTGGCTCATGATGACGGCTACTTTATTCAGGTCATACTTGCCGGAGAGCAGCGCCTGCATAATCTGTCCGACTACCATCAGAGACGGATAGCAGGCATCGTTGTTTACGTATTTCAGGCCGACGTCGACCGCCTCTTTGTTGTCATTTGGAAGCACTTCCAGATGGTATCCGGCAGCATTGAATGCAGGCTGCAGAATCGAGAAGTGGATCGGTGACATCTGCGGGCAGAGGATCGTGTAATCTTTGCGCATCTCTTTTGTGAAGACCGGCTTCTGGATCGAGGATGGAACAATTTCACGTACCGCCTGTTTGCGGTCATGTGCACGCAGAGCGGCGAGCAGAGAGCGGACACGGATTCTGGCAGCGCCGAGGTTGTTGACCTCATCGATCTTCAGGCAGGTATAAATTTTACCGCTTCTGTCAGAATCTCATAAACCTCATCGGTGGTAACGGCGTCGAGACCGCAGCCGAACGAGTTCAGCTGGATCAGGTCAAGATCATCGCGTGTCTTTACGTAGTTTGCAGCCGCATACAGACGGGTGTGATACATCCACTGGTCATTGACACGAAGCGGGCGCTCGAGCGGTGCAAGATGGGAAACAGAGTCCTCTGTTAAAACGCACAGACCGTAGGAGTTAATCATATCCGGAATACCGTGATGAATTTCCGGATCGATGTGGTACGGTCTTCCGGCAAGTACGATACCTCTGCGGCCGGTTTCTTTCATATACTGCAGCGTCTCTTCACCTTTTTTCTGCATATCACGTCTTGCAGCGGCGAGCTCCTCCCATCCGGCATGGACAGCGGCGCGGACCTCATCCTCCGGCAGGCCGGAAAATTCTTTTGCCAGGCCGTCGGCGAGAACCTTTTCACTCGTAAATGCGAGGAACGGATTGCGGAATGTGATGGAGTCGTCCTGGAGCTCATCCACGTTGTTTTTGATGTTCTCCGCGTAGGAAGTAACGATCGGGCAGTTGTAGTGGTTGATGGCCTCCGGGAACTCGGTACGCTCGTACGGGATACACGGATAGAAGATGAATTTTACGCCGTGGCGTAAGAGCCAGGTCACATGGCCGTGGGCCAGTTTCGCCGGGTAACACTCGGATTCACTCGGGATCGATTCGATGCCGAGCTCATAAATCTTGCGGCTTGAAGTCGGGGAGAGTACCACGCGGTATTCAGCTGCGTGAAGAAGGTGTACCAGAACGGATAGTTCTCGAACATATTGAGGACTCTCGGAATGCCGACCTCTCCGCGGATTGCTTCATCCTGCGGCAGCGGCTGGTAGCCGAAGATTCGTTTGTATTTGTATTCGAACAGGTTCGGAATATGATCTTTGTTTTTCTCTTTTCCGATACCGCGCTCGCAGCGGTTTCCGCTGATGTACTGACGGCCGCCGGAGAATTTGTTGATGGTCAGACGGCAGCTGTTCGTACATCCCTTACAGTTTGCCATCGTGGTCGAATATTTCAGCTCGTTGATCTTTTCAATGGAGAGCATCGTGGTCTCCTGATCGGCGGAGTAGCGCTCTCTTGCGATCAGCGCCGCACCGAACGCACCCATAATGCCGGCGATGTCCGGGCGGATGGCTTCGCAGTTGGCGATCCGCTCAAAGCTTCGAAGAACGGCATCGTTGTAGAACGTACCGCCCTGTACGACGATGTGGCGTCCCAGCTCGGTGGCATCGGAAACTTTAATTACTTTATATAATGCGTTTTTGATGACGGAACAGGCAAGTCCGGCAGAAATATCAGCAACGGATGCACCTTCTTTCTGTGCCTGTTTTACCTTGGAATTCATAAATACGGTACAGCGGGTACCAAGATCGATCGGGTGTTTTGCGAACAGTGCTTCGTGTGCAAAATCCTGTACACTGTAGTTCAGGGACTGCGCGAAGGTTTCGATAAAGGAACCGCAGCCGGAGGAACATGCTTCATTGAGCTGTACGCTGTCTACAGTGCCGTTTTTGATCTTGATACATTTCATATCCTGACCGCCGATGTCGAGAATACAGTCGACTTCCGGATCGAAGAATGCTGCGGCATAGTAATGAGAAATCGTTTCAACCTCACCCTCGTCCAGCATCAGCGCAGCTTTGATGAGTGCTTCGCCGTAACCGGTGGAACAGGACCAGGCGATCTGTGCGGAATCCGGCAGTTTGGAGTAGATTTCCTGGATCGCGCGGATCGAGGTGCCGAGCGGATTTCCGTGGTTGTTGCTGTAGAAGGAATACAGAAGAGCGCCATCCTCACCAACGAGTGCGGCTTTTGTGGTTGTGGAACCGGCATCGATTCCGAGATAGCAGTTTCCTTCGTAAGTGGAAAGATCAGCCGTTACAACATTGTTGACGCTCTGGCGGGCCAGGAATGCATCGTACTCCTCCTGGTCTTTAAACAGCGGTTCGAGACGGGCAACCTCAAAATCGATGGCTACTTTTTCTTCGAGCCGTTTTTTCAGCGCGAGAAGAGAAACCTCGGTCTTTCCATCTGCATTCATTGCAGAACCGATGGCTGCAAACAGATGAGAGTTGTCCGGCACGATCGCGTGCTCGTCATCCAGCTTTAAGGTGCGGACGAACGCTGTCTTTAATTCCGAGAGGAAGTGCAGCGGGCCGCCAAGGAAGGCAACGTGGCCGCGGATTGGTTTACCGCAGGCAAGACCGGAAATGGTCTGGTTGACGACTGCCTGGAAAATAGAAGCGGCAAGATCCTCTTTTGTTGCACCGTCGTTGATGAGCGGCTGGATATCCGTTTTTGCGAATACACCGCAGCGGGCAGCGATCGGGTAGATGGCCTGGTAATGTTTCGCATACTCATTCAGGCCGGTTGCATCGGTCTGCAGAAGAGAAGCCATCTGGTCGATGAACGAACCGGTACCGCCGGCGCAGATACCGTTCATACGCTGTTCGACATTGCCGCCTTCAAAATAGATGATTTTGGCATCCTCGCCGCCGAGTTCGATGCAACGTCGGTCTGCGGAGCCAGTGCTTTTAACGATGTGGAAACTGCGATAACCTCCTGCGTGAACGGAATGCCAAGATGGTTGGCAAGCGCGAGTCCGCCGGAACCGGTGATGACGGGCTGCAGGGTCAATTCGCCCAGTTTTTCGTGGGCTTCCCCGAGCAGATGGGCAAGTGTTTCCTGGATGTTTGCAAAATGGCGCTCGTAATCGGCAAAGAGAAGCTGGTTCTCTTCGTCGAGGATCGCAATTTTAACAGTAGTGGAACCGATGTCGATTCCAAGAGTATATTTTTTATCAGTCATGAATCAAACTCCTTTTATAATAAGAAACAATCTCAACACATTATACGACAAAAAATAAGGAAATACAATTGGAAAAAAGGCGATGTCTTATGAAAAAAGTATAAAGTCCTTGTGAAAAATGGAGAAAGCGGGAAAGAAAAAAGAGAAGAAAAAAGAAAATTCAGGCATTGTCAAAAACAGATTTTGCCTGTATACTAAAAATAGTATGCCCTGCATGAAAACAGGAGGCAGGGATCATTGAGAAAGGATGAAAAGCGTTATGTATAAAATTCTGAAAATGGAAGGAAGAGCGAAGCGCGCCCATATGGAAACCGTGCACGGCAATATCGAAACGCCGGTATTCATGAATGTCGGAACTGCAGCAGCAATCAAGGGAGCTGTTTCCACCGAAGATCTCCAGCAGATCGGCACGCAGGTAGAACTTTCCAATACGTATCACCTCCATGTGCGCCCGGGAGATGAAGTCGTAAAGAAGATGGGCGGACTCCACAAATTCATGGTCTGGGACAAACCGATCCTGACCGATTCCGGCGGATTCCAGGTGTTTTCTCTGGCAGGCCTCGGAAAATCAAGGAGGAGGGTGTCTATTTCCACTCGCACGTAGATGGAAGAAAGATCTTTATGGGACCGGAGGAGAGTATGCAGATCCAGTCCAACCTGGCTTCAACATCGCGATGGCTTTCGACGAGTGCCCGTCGAGTGTGGCAGAGCGCCGTTATGTGCAAAACTCTGTCGACCGCACGGCGAGATGGCTGCAGCGATGCAAAAATAAGATGCAGGAGCTGAACCAGCGGGAAGACACGATCAACAAACATCAGCTTCTGTTCGGAATCAACCAGGGTGCGATTTATGAGGATATCCGCATTGACCATGCAAAACGGATTTCCGAGATGGATCTCGATGGCTATGCAGTCGGCGGTCTGGCAGTAGGAGAGAGCCACGAGGAGATGTACCATATTCTCGACGAAGTCGTTCCGTACCTGCCGAAAGACAAACCGACGTATCTGATGGGCGTTGGAACGCCGGCAAACATTCTGGAAGGCGTAGAGCGCGGCATCGATTTCTTCGACTGCGTATATCCGAGCCGGAACGGACGCCACGGCCATGTTTACACAAACCATGGAAAAATGAATCTGTTCAATCAGAAATACGAGCTGGATCCGCGCCCGATCGAGGAAGGCTGCCAGTGCCCGGCGTGCCGTCACTACAGCAGAGCCTACATCCGTCATCTGCTGAAAGCAAAAGAGATGCTCGGCATGCGGCTCTGTGTTCTGCACAACCTGTATTTCTACAACAATATGATGACAGAAATCCGGACCGCACTGGACGAGGGCAATTTGCTTCCTACAAACGGGCAAAACTCGCAGGATTTGAGGAATACGACAAAAAGTAAGCGGGAAAGTATGAAATCTTTGGAAAATATCCGAAAAAGACTTGCCCATCGGTTACGGATTGTGTATTATGATAGGTGTGTCGAAAGAACGGGATGTATTCTCGAATAACAGGAGGAAAGAAAATGTTTTTAGCAACAACAACAGCAGGCAGCGGTGTGATGAGCACTGGTATGTTAATTATGTGGCTGGTCATCATGTTCGGTATGATGTATTTCTTAATGATCCGCCCGCAGAAAAAAGAGCAGAAAAAACTTCAGGCAATGCTGAATGACCTCGCAGTCGGCGATGCGGTCATCACGACAAGCGGTTTCTACGGCGTAGTCATCGATATCACAGACGACGATGTCATCGTAGAGTTCGGAAACAACAAAAACTGCCGTATCCCGATGCGTAAAACAGCCATTACAGAGGTTGAAAAACCGGAGACAGCAGTCGTTGAAGAAAAACAGAAAAGAAAAAATAATTTTACACGGCAGAAAGCAGGAAAAACGCAGGTATTCAAAAAAACGAATGCCTGCGTTTTTTCTGCCCCGAAACTTCTTCGGCGGAACACGGCGAAAAATGCCGCGTATTTTTCTTTTAAATGGCAAAAAAGCAAAAAGATTATTGCGTTTCGTCCGATACAAAGAAATTTCGTGTTGAAATTACCGGAAAAATGGCGTATAATTTAGAAATGCTATAGACGCAGAGAAAATAGAACGGTTTTTCAGCCGGAAGAAAAGAGGGAGAAAGATATGGAATACCGTATTGGATTAATTCACGGTGACGGAATCGGACCGGAAATTGTAAAGGAAGCAAAAAAGTTCTGGACGCTGTCTGCGAGAAATATGGACATAAGTTTGAATATACCAACCTTCTGCTGGGCGGAGCCTCCATTGATGTGCACGGCGTGCCGCTGACAGATGAAACCATAGAAGAAGCAAAGAAATGCGACGCTGTCTGATGGGCTCCATCGGAGGAGATGCAAAAACATCCCCATGGTACAAATTAAGCCCGGACAAGCGCCCGGAGGCAGGACTCTTAAAAATCCGGAAATCGTTAGGTCTGTTTGCAAACCTGCGTCCGGCTTACCTGTATCAGGAATTGAAAGATGCCTGCCCGTTAAAAGAAGAGATCATCGGCGAGGCTTCGACATGCTGATTATGCGTGAGCTGACCGGCGGCCTGTACTTTGGAGAGCGCAGCACTGTAGAAGAAAACGGCATCCGGAAAGCAACCGATACGCTGACCTACAGCGAGACCGAAATCCGCCGCATTGCAATCCGTGCATTCGACATCGCCATGAAGAGAAAGAAAAAAGTAACGAGCGTAGATAAAGCAAACGTTCTCGATTCCTCCGTCTGTGGAGATCCGTGGTAGAGGATGTTGCAAAAGATTACCCGGAAGTTACCTTAGAGCATATGCTGGTCGACAACTGTGCGATGCAGATCGTCCACAATCCGTGCCAGTTTGACGTCGTTCTGACCGAGAACATGTTCGGAGATATTCTTTCCGATGAGGCAAGTATGGTAGCAGGCTCGATCGGAATGCTTTCTTCCGCCAGCCTGAACGAGACAAAATTTGGTCTGTACGAGCCAAGCCACGGCTCTGCACCGGACATCGCAGGAAAGAACATCGCAAACCCGATTGCAACGGTTCTGTCCGCAGCCATGATGCTCCGCTATTCCCTGGATCTCGATCAGGAGGCAGAGGCAGTCGAAAATGCTGTACAGAAAATTTTAAAAGACGGATACCGCACCGTAGACATTATGTCTGAGGGATGTACCCAGGTATCTACATCCGAAATGGGAGATCTGCTGGTAAAAGCACTGGCATAAAACTGTAAGATAAGAAAAGAGGAAAAAATCATGAGAAGTGATGCTGTAAAAAAAGGAATCGCACAGGCGCCACAGCGTTCTCTGATGCGTGCGCTGGGTCTGACCGAAGAAGAAATGAAAAACCGCTCGTAGGAATTGTAAGCTCCTACAATGAGATCGTACCGGGTCATATGAACCTGGATAAAATTACAGAAGCTGTAAAAATGGGCGTTGCCATGGCAGGCGGAACACCGATCGTGTTCCCGGCCATTGCAGTCTGTGACGGTATTGCCATGGGCCACATCGGAATGAAATATTCCCTCGTTACCCGTGACCTGATCGCCGATTCCACCGAGTGTATGGCAATGGCTCACCAGTTTGATGCACTGGTATGTATCCCGAACTGTGATAAGAACGTACCTGGCCTTTTGATGGCAGCAGCAAGAGTCAATGTTCCGACCGTATTTGTCAGCGGCGGTCCGATGCTTGCCGGCCATGTAAAAGGTGAGAAGAGAAGTCTTTCCAGCATGTTCGAGGCGGTTGGATCCTACGCAGCCGGAACTATGACAGAGGAAGATGTTTATGATTTTGAGTGCAATGCATGCCCGACCTGCGGTTCCTGCTCCGGTATGTACACGGCAAACAGCATGAACTGTCTGACCGAGGTTCTCGGCATGGGCTTGAAAGGAAACGGAACGATTCCGGCCGTATATTCCGAGCGTCTGCGCCTGGCCAAGAGAGCCGGTATGCAGGTTATGGAGCTGTTAAAACAGAATATCCGTCCAAGAGACATTATGACAAAAGAAGCATTCTTAAATGCGTTGACCGTCGATATGGCACTTGGATGTTCCACCAACAGTATGCTGCATCTGCCGGCCATCGCGCATGAGGCAGGCGTAGAGCTGAATCCGGAGATGGCAAATGCCATCAGTGAGAAGACCCCGAACCTCTGCCATCTGGCTCCGGCAGGATACCACTACATCGAGGAGCTGAACGAGGCCGGCGGTGTTTATGCCGTTATGAACGAGCTGAATAAACTGGGACTTCTGCACACCGAGTGCATGACCGCAACCGGAAAGACCGTTGGCGAGAATATCAAAGGCTGTGTCAACAAAAACCCGGAGATCATCCGTCCGGTAGAAAATCCATACAGCAAGACCGGCGGTATTGCTGTCCTGAAAGGAAACCTGGCACCGGATACCGCAGTCGTCAAACGTTCTGCCGTTGTACCGGAGATGCAGGTTCACGAAGGACCGGCCAGAGTCTTCGACTGTGAGGAGGATGCCATCGAGGCAATCCGCGGCGGCAAGATTGTGGCAGGCGACGTTGTTGTCATCCGTTATGAGGGACCAAAGGGAGGTCCTGGTATGCGTGAGATGCTGAATCCGACCTCTGCGATTGCAGGTATGGGACTTGGCTCTTCCGTAGCTCTGATTACAGACGGCCGTTTCTCCGGCGCATCCCGCGGTGCATCCATCGGCCATGTCAGCCCTGAGGCAGCAGAAGGCGGTCCGATCGCGTCGTTGAGGAAGGCGACCTGATCCGCATCAATATTCCGGAGCACAAGCTGGAGCTTGCCGTATCGGATGAAGAGCTGGCACGCAGAAAAGCTGCATGGACTCCGAGAGAGCCGAAAGTAACCACAGGCTATCTGAAACGCTACGCAAAGATGGTTTCCAGCGCAAATAAGGGAGCCATTCTGGAGTTCTAATAGAAAAAAATCATATCAGCCGTCCGAACGTGCATTTTCATCGGATGGCTGATTTCATACACAAAGCCAAAAGATAAGGAAGGAATCATACAGACATGGAATTAACTGGATCACAGATTGTTATTGAGTGCCTGAAGGAGCAGGGCGTGGACACCGTGTTCGGCTATCCGGGGGGAACGATTTTGAATATCTATGATGAGCTTTACCGTCATCCGGAAATCCACCACATCCTGACCTCCCACGAGCAGGGTGCTGCCCATGCGGCAGACGGGTATGCGCGTGCGACCGGAAAAACAGGCGTATGTATGGCAACAAGCGGCCTGGTGCGACAAATCTTGTCACTGGAATTGCAACTGCTACATGGATTCTACCCCGATGGTAGCCATCACCTGCAACGTAGGCAAGGCACTGCTTGGAAAAGACAGCTTTCAGGAGATTGACATTGCAGGCGTTGCGATGCCGATCACAAAATACAGCGTGATCGTAAAAGATATCACGGTTCTCGCAGACACGCTGCGCCGTGCGTTCGATTGCAAAGAGCGGAAGACCGGGCCCGGTTCTGGTGGATATCACGAAAGATGTCACGGCGGCAACGTATGAATATGAGCCAAAGACACCGGAAGCAATCGCACCGTCTATCGAAAAAATCACAGAAGAAGGACTGGATCACGTTGTATCTCTGATTCGGGAGTCGAAAAAACCGTATATTTTCGTGGGCGGCGGCAGTATCATCTCCGGCGCGTCCGAGGAAGTGCGCGAACTGGCACACCATATACAGGCGCCGGTCTGCGATACCCTGATGGGAAAAGGCGCTTTCCCGGGAACTGATCAGCTGTACACCGGTATGCTCGGTATGCACGGAACAAAAACATCGAACTATGGCGTGACGAAGTGCGACCTGCTGATCGTGCTCGGTGCAAGATTTTCCGATCGTGTCACCGGAAACGCCGCAAAATTTGCAAACAACGCGAAAATCGTTCAGATCGATGTAGATGCGGCAGAAATCAACAAGAATGTTGTTGTCGAGTCGAGCATCATCGGAGACGTCAAAGAAGTCTTAAAACGCCTGAATGCGAAGCTGGAGCCGATGCATCATGACGAGTGGATTGCCGAAATCGAGGCAATGAAAGAAAAATTCCCGTTAAAGCATGAAGAAGGCCTTACCGGACCGTTTGTGATCGAGGAGATCTATAAGGCAACCGACGGCCAGGCTGTCATCACGACCGATGTCGGACAGCATCAGATGTGGGCGGCGCAGTATTACCGTTATACGAGCCCGAGAACGCTTCTGACCTCCGGCGGTCTTGGAACGATGGGATTCGGTCTTGGAGCAGCCATGGGCGCAAAAATGGGACGCCCGGACAAGGTTGTCATCAACATCGCAGGAGACGGCTGCTTCCGTATGAACATGAACGAGCTGGCAACCCTTTCCAGACATAACATTCCGGTCATTGAGGTTGTTGTCAATAACCACGTGCTCGGTATGGTGCGCCAGTGGCAGACTCTGTTCTACGGAAAGCGGTATTCCAACACGGTTCTGCAGGATCAGGCAGACTTTGTGAAGGTTGCCGAGGCGCTCGGTGTAAAGGGAATCCGTGTGACAAAAAAAGAGGAGATGGGTCCGGCGATCCGTGCAGCAATCGAGAGCGGAAAACCGGCGCTGATCGATGTGTGGATTGACTGTGATGAGAAGGTATTCCCGATGGTTCCGGCCGGAGCACCGATCGAGGATGTTTTCGATGCGGAGGATCTGGCAAAAAAGGAGCAAGAAAAGGATTGACAGATTTCTGACAAAGGGGTATCATAGTTTCAATGTGGTAAAGCAATACCGTATTACCATATGAATTGCAGACTTGTAAGAAAAGATGTAAAGGAAATACATAAGATTACAATGAAACCACCGGTATAGAAACGGTGGTTTCCAAGTAATATAAAGCAGTAAGAGAAACAGGAGGACAAAAAAATGAGCAGAGTCTATAATTTTTCCGCAGGACCGGCGGTTCTGCCAGAGGAAGTGTTGAAAGAAGCCCAGGAGGAAATGCTGGATTACCGTGGATGCGGCATGTCCGTCATGGAGATGAGCCACCGTTCCAAAGTATTCCAGAACATCATCGATGAGGCAGAAGCAGATCTTCGTGACCTGATGGGAATCCCGTCAAATTACAAAGTTCTGTTTCTTCAGGCGGTGCCTCCCTGCAGTTTTCCATGATTCCGATGAACCTGATGAAAAACGGTGTCGCTGATTACATCGTAACGGGCCAGTGGGCAAAGAAAGCATACGCAGAAGCACAGAAATACGGAAAGGCAAACAAAATTGCCTCCTCTGAGGATAAAACATTTTCCTACATCCCGGACTGCAGCGATCTTCCGATCAGCCCGGATGCCGATTATGTTTATATCTGTGAAAACAACACCATTTACGGAACCAAATACAAAAAACTGCCGAATACCAAGGGCAAAACCCTGGTGGCAGATGTCTCCTCCTGTTTCCTCTCCGAACCTGTTAATGTCTCCGATTACGGCATCATCTACGGCGGTGTCCAGAAAAACATCGGACCTGCCGGAATGGTCATCTCCATTGTCCGTGACGATCTGATTACCGACAATGTCCTGCCGGGAACACCGACCATGATGAAATTCAAAACGCATGCAGACGCAGGCTCTCTGTATAACACGCCGAACTGCTACTGCATCTACATGTGCGGCAAAGTGTTCAAATGGCTGAAGAAAATGGGCGGACTGGAAGTCATGAAACAGCGCAACGAAGAAAAAGCAAAACTGCTGTATGATTTCCTGGATCAGAGCAAGCTCTTCAAAGGAACCGTTGTACCGGAAGACCGTTCTCTAATGAACGTTCCGTTTATCACCGGAAATGCAGATCTGGATGCCAAATTCGTCAAAGAGTCCAAAGAAGCCGGACTTGAGAACCTGAAAGGTCACCGTACCGTCGGCGGTATGCGTGCAAGTATCTACAATGCAATGCCGAAAGAAGGTGTAGAAGCACTCGTAGCCTTCATGAAAAAGTTCGAGGAGGAAAATCTCTAATGTTCAGTATCATTGCTTAAATCCGATTGCAGGCGTAGGCCTTGTAAATTTTAATGAAAACTATCAGCAGAGTGAAAGCCTGGAGGGAGCCGATGCGGTTCTCGTCAGAAGTGCAGCCATGCACGGTATGGAGCTGCCGAAAAGTCTTCTTGCCGTAGCAAGAGCAGGAGCCGGTGTCAACAACATTCCGCTTGCCGACTGCGCAGAGCAGGGTATCGTTGTATTCAACACACCGGGAGCCAATGCAAATGGCGTCAAAGAGCTGGTGCTTGCCGGCATGCTGCTTGCATCCCGCGATATCGCAGGCGGTATTGAGTGGGTGAAGAGCGACAAAGAAGACGGCGACATTGCAAAGACAGCAGAAAAACAGAAAAAGAAATTTGCCGGCTGTGAGATCAGCGGAAAGAAGCTCGGTATCATCGGACTTGGCGCGATCGGTCAGCTTGTAGCAAATGCAGCAACCCATCTTGGCATGGAAGTATACGGATACGATCCGTACATTTCTGTCGATGCGGCATGGAATCTGTCCCGTGACATCCATCACATCCAGAATGTAGAAGATATCTACCGTACCTGCGATTATATCACCATCCATGTTCCGCTGATGGACAGCACAAAAGGTATGATTAACAAGGCAGCGATCGATGAGATGAAAGACGGCGTGGTTCTTCTGAACTATGCAAGAGACCTCCTGGTTGATGAGGATGCTGTTCTGGAAGCATTAAAGGCCGGAAAAATGAAAAAATATGTGACTGACTTTGCAAACCCGAAGGTAGTCGGCGCAGAGGGAACCATCGTTACTCCGCATCTTGGAGCATCGACCAAAGAATCCGAAGATAACTGTGCTGTCATGGCGGTTAAAGAAATCCGTGATTTCCTGGAGAACGGAAACATCAAAAACTCCGTCAACTTCCCGAACTGTGATATGGGTGTATGCACAGGAGCAGGCCGTGTGACCATCTGCCATAAGAATATTCCTGGTATGCTGGGTGCATTTACCACCGTTATGGGTAACGCCGGTGTCAACATCAGCGACATGACAAACAAAGGTAAAGGCGATTACGCTTACACAATGATGGATCTGGAAAGCGAAGCAACAGAAGAGATCGTAAAAGCGCTGGAAGCAGTAGACGGCGTATTAAGGTTCGTATTATTAAATAAAGAAACAGCCATCCGAAAGAAACAAAAAAGGCGGTATCCGGAAAATGGATGCCGTCTTTTCGATGCCATGCATCCGAAGGAAGCCGCAAGCAGCAGGTGAAAAAGCATAAAAAAGAGAACTGCCGCATCAGAGCAGTTCTCTTTGGAAGAAGTTTAATAGAAAGTGCAGCCGCGTTTTCACAGGTAATATACTGGTCGGTTGTTGCTTTCAGCACATGAAATTCCCTGTTTCCTTCGTAGGAAATGAAGAAGAAAATCAGAGTTCCTCTTTCGTGCAGATCAGATCCGTTTCCAGACGCTCCGCCGCGTACATCAGCAACTTCAATGCCCTGGGCTTTCAGGTCATCGCGGATTTTATCTGCTTCTGCAAGTTTTTGGCTTTTTTTGCTCATATCGTTTCAGAACGAGCGCATCAATTTCCGGATCTCCTTCACCGGTAATCTGATAGCCGGACGCGGTGGAAGCAGAAGTTGTCTTTGCAGCCTCCTTTCTCTTCGCATCTGCATGAGCGAGAAGGGAAAGACCGAGTACCTGATCGAAACTGTCGAGAAGCGCCAGCTTTGCAACATCATGCATGTCTGCTTTTAACACATCGTACAGCGTTGTGATGGCAAGCGAGGTGTTGAGGTCGGCATCGAGCGCTTTCTGGAATTTCTCTTTTAAAGCAGTCATAGAAGCTTCCTCGGCCGGTCCGTCTTTCGGGTCTAAAGCGGCGATGCGGGCGATCAGCTTGTCGTAGGCAATTTTGGCGTTGTCCAGGTTTTCCCAGGTGAAGACAAGCGCCTTACGGTAATGGGACTGGAGGCAGAAGAAACGGTAGACGAGAGGATCATAACCTTTTTCCTCAAGAAGAGAAACGGTTAAAAACTCACCTTTCGATTTCGACATCTTTCCAGTCGATGTATTCAGGTGATGCACATGGAACCACTGCGGGCACCAGGCGTGGCCAAGGTAGCTTTCGGACTGTGCGATCTCGTTTGTGTGGTGCGGGAATGCATTGTCTACGCCGCCGCAGTGCAGGTCAAGGTATTCGCCATTGTATTTCATGGAGATACCGGAGCACTCGATGTGCCATCCCGGATAACCGACGCCCCACGGGGAATCCCATTTCAAGGCCTGGTTCTCAAATTTGGATTTCGTAAACCAGAGAACGAAATCATTTTTGTTGCGTTTGTTTGTATCTTCCTCTACGCCCTCACGCACACCGACCGCGAGGTCATCCTCGTCGTGATCGTTGAATACGTAGTAGTGGTCGAGACGGCTGGTGTCAAAGTAAACATTTCCGCCGGCAAAGTAAGCGTAGCCGGTGTCCATCAGTTTTTCAATGATTTTGATATATTCGTCAATGCATCCCGTTGCCGGCTGTACGACATCCGGGCGCTTGATGTTCAGCTTTTTGCAATCCGCAAAGAATGCATCGGTGTAATACTGTGCGATTTCCATGACTGTTTTGTGCTCGCGCTTTGCACCTTTGACCATCTTGTCCTCGCCGGTGTCCGCATCGGAGCTTAAATGGCCGACATCGGTGATGTTCATGACACGGTTGACGTCGTAGCCTTCATAGCGGAGTGCCTTTTCCAGGACATCCTCCATAATATAACTGCGCAGGTTTCCGATGTGCGCAAAATGATAAACGGTAGGTCCGCAGGTGTACATTTCTACACGGCCCGGTGTGTGTGTCAGGAATTCAGCTTTTTTATGGGTTGCAGAATTATAAAGATACATAAAAGAAGTCTCCTTTTTTCTTTTCGTGCGGATACGGATGCAGAAGTGATGATACACAAGAAAGCAAAAAAGCGTCTGCTGTATCCGACAAGGATATCAGAGACGCCGCGTGCGGTGCCTGTTTTCCGTGTACTGCACTGGTTCCTTATTAAAATTAATATTAGCAGGATTTTTTGCTGTCAATAGTCCGGAGACTGTCGAAGACAAAAAGTAAGAAAGTGTTTACTGTTCACACGCTACTATCCCGCGAGGCGTGGCATGAATATGCCAAAATCCCGAGACATACAGCGCGAATTATGCGGTTAGCATAAATTCTGTGCATCGCGAAGCGTGTTACTGAGAACGGAGTGAACAGTAACAAGAAAGTGATTTCGGTGTGAGCGGTCTTCATGGAAGGCTTTGCTTTGTAAAAGAAGGAAACGAAAGTAAAAAACGAAAGTAAAAAACGAAAGTAAAAAACAGTATGACGCTCTTAAATAAGAAGAAATGTGATTTTCAGAAGTCTGTTTTTGCGTCCGGCAGGATTCTTTCCCGGAGCAAAATCTGAAACAAATACAAAAAGACAGTGCTGCAGAACGCAAATGGAAAGAAACAATTATTTGTGTAATCTTTTTTATTCTAAAACCGAAGAATACAGGAAAATAGAAAAACAGCATCAGAACAATACCCAAAAAGAGGAAAATAGAGGATTTTGATGACTTTAAATGCAGTTTATACACTTTTCTCCTGCATCGGATATTGACAAACAGAGAGAGTTCTGGTTATAATGAACCAGTTGTTTTTGGACAAACGGACAAATGTACGGGCATGAGGGATGAAGAAAACAAATCTTGTTGGACGCATCTCCTTTTTGTACTATTCGTTTTGATGTGGTAAAGTGCCAAAATGAAAAACGGTGGAATGGCGAAGCCGTTCCGGTAAATGTCCGGATGATGCAAAAACAACGCGAATCCATGAAAGGAGTTAGGAAGAAATTATGAAAAGAAAAATTGTAAGCGCATTACTTGTTATGAGTATGACTGCAAGCCTGGTTGCCTGTGGAAATTCCGGCAGCGGAAGTTCTGATCCGGCGGATGAGAGTGTAAGCGTAAGCAGCAGCGCATCTTCCGAAAGCAATGCAAGCGCATCTGCAAGCAGTGAGAGCGAAGCCGAGGCAGAGGAGTCCGAAATGCCGGAAGGATACGACGAGACCAGCACAGAGCTCTATAACGAGGCACTGGGCGATTTCAACGATGCACTTGCTACTGCAAAGGAAGCAGAAACGGTGGATGAGAGATATGCCTGATGGCAGTTGCCGAGGGAAAACTGATGGAGTCCGCCATGATGTACCCGCTCACCTCAAGAGGTGGTACGTACGCGATGTACAGAATGGCTCCGCGCACCAAGGACTATACCCTTTGGGGAAGCGATAAGACCGTTATCATCAGTATGTTGTAACAACTGACTTTATCAAGGCAGAAGATTACAACGAGATGAGAGCAAAATGGGATGAGCTTAAAGGAACAGGAACCTATGAGAGCTGGGTAAAAGAATATCTGGCAGGAAAAGGTTACACCTTAAAAGACAGCTTCTCCATGCCGTATGCGAGCGATCCGGTAACATGGGACGGACTTGCAACTTCCCGTGCGGCAGATACCGATGCGATCATCAATACCTATGACGGACTGATGGAGTACGATGTAGAGGGAACTCTGCAGCCGGCACTGGCAGAATCCTATGAAGTATCTGATGACGGACTGACCTATACCTTCCACCTTCGTAAAGATGTAAAATGGACCGATTCCCAGGGACGTGAAGTGGATACTGTAAAAGCAGATGACTTCGTGGCCGGAATGCAGCATATGTGTGATGCACAGGGCGGTCTGGAATACCTGGTACAGGGCGTGATCAAAAACGTATCCCAGTACATCAGCCGTGAAGTTACCGATTTCGACGAGGTTGGTGTAAAAGCTGTTGATGACTATACCGTAGAGTACACACTGGAAGAGCCATGCAGCTACTTCATGACCATGCTTGGCTACACCATCTTCATGCCGATGAGCAGAAGCTACTATCAGTCCCAGGGCGGTAAATTTGGTGCTGAGTACGATTCCTCCGCAGCAGATTATCAGTACGGAAAAGATTCCAACTCGATCGCATACTGCGGACCGTACCTGGTAACCAACGCTACAGCGAAAAATACCATCGTATTTAAACTGAGCGATTCTTACTGGAACAAAGACAACGTAAACATTAAAACCCTGACCTGGCTGTTCAATGACCAGTCTGATGTTACCAAAATGTACACAGATGCAAAAGCAGGTACCGTTGACTATGTAAACCTGAACACCTCCACTATGGAGACAGCAAAATCCGAAGGTCTGTACGACCAGTACGCAGTAGTTTCAGATACCGATGCTACTTCTTTCATGGCATTCTACAATATCAACCGTACTGCGACTGCAAATGCCAACGACGGAACAACAGCAAAGAGTACAAAGTCTGACGAAGAAATCCAGAGAACGAACAAAGCACTGCAGAACGTTCACTTCAGAAGAGCGATCAGCTTTGCAGCAGATCGTGGCGCTTACAATGCACAGCAGGTTGGCGAGGATCTGAAGTATACTTCCCTTAGAAATACCTTTACCCCGGGATATTTCGTAAGCCTGTCAAAAGACACTACCATTCAGATCAACGGAACCGACACAACCTTCCCGGCAGGCACCTACTATGGTGAAATCGTACAGAAACAGATCGACGCCGACGGCGTGAAGATCAAAGTATGGGATGCCGAAAACAAGACCAGCGATGGCTTTGATGGATGGTACAATCCGGAAAACGCAGTAGAAGAACTGAATACCGCAATCGAGGAGCTCGCAGAAGAGGGCATCACATCGATGAGAGCAACCCGATCCAGATGGAATATCCATATCCGTCTGCAGTAGAAGTTTACACCAACAAAGCAAACTCCTACAAGAAATCAGTAGAGGCTGCCCTTGGCGGAAAAGTTGTGATCAATCTGGTTGATGCCGTAGACCTGGATGGATGGTACTATGCAGGATACTATGCAAACTATGGTTATGAAGCAAACTACGACGTATACGATGTCTCCGGATGGGTCCGGACTTTGGTGATCCGTGCTCTTACCTGGATACCATGCTTCCGGACTACGAAGGATACATGACCAAATGTTTCGGTATCTTCTAATTTTGGAAAAGGTAAAATTGGAAAGATCAGAACAGTTGAAAGCCAATGAATAAACCGGCAGGGGGATGGGAACAAAAAAAGCCATTCCCCTGTCATATTGTGTTAAGGAATGAGAGAATATGACAAAATATCTTTTTAAGCGTTTGTTGCATGGCCTTGTTTCCGTAGTAATCGTTGTTGGATGCGTTATGACTATGATTTATTCTCTGATGGACCGAAATCTGATTTTCGCACAGGACGCCACCTATTCCCATCAGAGCAATAACCAGAAAAAGGTGTACAAATATCAGAAGTGGGAGACATACGGATATCTTGATTATGTAACCTATGCAGATATTTGAACGCTCTCAAAGCAAAAGGCGAAATTGACGAGGATACGAGATCCAAAGCAGTAGCATTCGGAAGAACGAAAGACCAGGATTCAGAACTGGTATCTGAATATGTAAAAAAATTTACAGCTTATTATAAAGCAAAAGGTTACACCGTAAGAAGATACGATGCGATCATGATGGGTAAGAAAAAATATGCCAACGGCGGACAGCAGCAGCTGTTTGCATACAGGGATATTCCGCTTGCAACGCGTCTCGGAAAATATTTTTCCGGTTTGATTGACATCGACAGCATTCACGATGCTGCAAAGGTAGAAGGTAAGAGGGGGATTACATTTACCTTACACGATCCGGTATATGGGGGAAAGAAATTTTCACCGGCCATCATGGGAAATGGCACAACACACAAGTACTTGATGTACTTTGACTCAAAATTCCCATACTTCCATCAGAATATAATCACCATAAATTTAGGAAAGTCCTATTCCGTAAATGAGGGTGTGGATGTAGCACTGACCATGACCCGCGCGCAGATCCTACGTAAAATCGGAGATACCTACCCAAGCGGTCTGGTGGAATACAGTGCAGACGATCTGCACAGCGCAACGTATATGAGCGAATCTCAGGATGCAAGCGCTGTTCATTCCGATCGGTTCACAGATGACTATACCAACGTGGATACAGTTAAGAGTGGTAAATCAAAAATCGGCTATTCCTTTGTAATCGGTATCATTGCCGTAATTCTTTCCTATCTCATCGCAGTGCCGCTTGGCATTCTGATGGCGAGAAAGAAAGACAAACTGGTTGACCAGCTTGGAACCATCTATATTGTATTCATTATAGCAGTACCTTCACTGGCCTATATTTTCCTGTTTAAGGCAATCGGAGGAAAAATGGGTCTGCCGACCACCTTTGACATGGATTCGAAGAGCAAGCTGATGTATATTCTGCCGATCGTTTCCCTGGCACTGCCGCAGGTGGCAAACCTGATGAAATGGCTGCGTCGATACATGATCGACCAGATGAACTCCGATTACGTAAAATTCGCAAGATCCGGTGGACTGACAGAGGGAGAAATCTTTACGAAACACATTTTGAAGAACGCAGCGATCCCGATCGTGCAGGGTGTTCCGGCGAGCGTACTGTTCGCACTGACCGGCGCATCATCACCGAGCGTGTGTACGTAGTACCTGGTGCCGGTAATCTGCTGACCGAAGCAATCAGCAAATATGATAATGGTGTTATCGTAGGTGTTACACTGTTCTACGCAGTGCTCTCCGTTATTTCCATCATCCTGGGCGACGTTTTGATGTCCATGTGGATCCGCGAATCTCATTCTCAACGAAAGACAGGTAGGGACTTATGAATTATGATTTAGATAAATTCGGTCTGTCTGAGGAAGAACTGTTTTCTCCTGTAGATAACAGCTCTCTGGAGTCTGAGAAAATTACGGCTCCGAGATATTCCTACTGGCATTCCGTGTTCCGCGTATTTTTTAAGAAAAAAATCAACATTGCCGTACTTTGCCTCCTGGGTGTGATTCTGCTGATGACGTATGTGTATCCACTCTTTGTGGAGTACGACCGTTTCGCCAATCTGATGAACGGCGCGACAAAACATCTGTCTCCAAGCAAAGCATTGCAGCAGCTTGGATTCAATATTCACTGGATTTTAGGATCCGGTGCTTCCGGACAGTCAACCTTTGATGCTGTCTGGTTTGGCTCAAGAATTTCAGTTTCCCTGGCGTTTATCTGTGCACTCATCAACCTTTCAATTGGTGTGATTGTCGGATCTGTCTGGGGATTTTCGAAGAAGGTTGACGTTTTCATGATGGAGGTTTACAACATCATCGGAAATATTCCGTATGTACTTCTGATCTCCGTCCTGGTGCTTATTTTTTCTCCGAGCTTCTGGACCATGGTATTTGCACTGACCGTTACCGGATGGCTTGCCATCGCGTACTTTATCCGTACGCAGGTCGTTATCATCCGTGACAGAGAGTATAATCTGGCATCGAAATGTCTTGGAACTTCGATTTTCCGCATTGCGATGAAGAATATTCTCCCGTTTATGACATCTGTCATTGTTACTCTGGCGGCAACTGAGATTCCGTCCTACATCTCTTACGAGGTGTTCCTGGCTTACATCGGTATGGGACTTTCTGACATGTCTCTGGGAAGACTGATCTATGAGGCTGAGGGCGCATGCTCGACACGATGGGGATTCGAATTCTGGAGCCCGGTTGTTGTCGCTTCAATCATCACCGTAGTATTATATGTAGTTGGACAGAACCTTGGAGATGCGTCCGACCCGAGAACACATATGTAGGAAGGAAAGCCGCATGGAAGATAAAAAAGTATTATTATCGATTAAGGACTTACAGGTAAAATTCCGTGTCCGCGGCCGTATCCTGACGGCAATCCGGGGCGTAACGCTGGATATTTACGAGAATGAGTCCATTGCTATCGTAGGAGAGTCCGGCGCCGGTAAATCCGTATTCACAAAAGCGTTTGCGGGCATGCTGGACAGCAACGGCTTCATTGACCAGGGAGATATCATTTTCAACGATGCCGAGCTGAGCGATACCGTTGTGCCGCTGAACTCTTATGCCAAAAAGACCATCGCATCCACCTGGGAAAAACTGAATGAGTATTCCAAACTGGAATATGGTTCAGAAGTATTTCTGAAAATGAAGGCTCTGGAGCAGGAAAAAGAAGAAAAAATGACACTGAGCGAGGAAGAGCGCGAGAAAGCAGATGCTGAAATTAAGGAACTCGTAGTAAAGAGAACCGAACTTTTCAACTACAAGCAGACACTCGATACTTCCAAAGAAAAAGCGAGGGTTAAAGAGACATCTGCCGAGATTTCCAGACTGGATGGAGAAATTAAGGCTCTGCAGAAAGCAAAAGAGGAAAAAATCAAGGCTCACAAACAGGCTGCCATGAACGATACGGCCTACAATCAGGCATATGATGCAAAATGGCAGAGTACAAAAAAGAGTACGCCGGCCTGACAGCAAAAGAAATTACGGACGAGACGAGAAAGAGAAACGAGATTCTTGCCAAAGAGATTTATCTTTCCGTTGGACGTTACAAACTGCGCAAAAAAGTCCGCATGATTAAAAAGCTGCACGAGGCATTCAAAGCTGCAATGGAGCGCGGTGTGGATCTGAACGATGAGCAGAAGCGAAACGGCGTTTTCGACCAGGCTACTTTCCGTGTGCGCTATCTGGATGAGACATCGGAGCGGCTTCATGGAATCTGTATCATTAACCTGGCAAAAATCCAGGATCCGAATGACTGGGGCCAGATCCGAGGCAAGAAAATTGCAACCGTATTCCAGGATCCGATGACTTCCCTGAACCCGATTATCACAATCGGAAAACAGATCACTTCTGTTATCATGAAGCATCAGAATGTCAGCGAGGTGGAAGCAAGAGCACAGGCGCTTGAGCTGATGGAAAAGGTTGGTATTCCGAACGCAGAGCAGCGTTTCGATGATTATCCGTTCCAGTATTCCGGCGGTATGAGACAGCGTATCGTTATTGCGATTGCACTTTCCTGCCGTCCGAAGATTCTGATCTGCGATGAGCCGACAACTGCGCTGGACGTTACGATTCAGGCACAGATCCTGAAGCTGATCAAGGATCTTCAGAAAGAGTACAACTATACCATCGTGTTTATTACCCACGACCTTGGTGTCGTAGCGAATATCGCAGACCGTGTTGCCGTTCTGTACGCAGGACAGATCATCGAGTTTGCGAACGTAGAAGAGCTGTTCTACGATCCGCGCCATCCGTACACCTGGCGCTGCTTTCTTCCCTGCCGCAGCTTGCGGAGCGGAATACAAAGCTGTTTTCCATTACCGGTACGCCGCCGTCTCTGTACAATAAGATTATCGGAGACCCGTTTGCACCGCGTAACCAGTACTGTCTGAAGATTGATACTCTGGAGGAGCCGCCGATGTTCAAGGTAACGGATACCCACTATGCCAAGACATGCTGCTGGATCCGAGAGCGCCGAAGACAGAAAAACCGGAAGCTATTCAGAATATTCACGAAAAACTGTTAAAAGCATATAACTTATAGGAGAGTTTGAAAGTGTCTACAAAGCAGGAAAGCAAGACCACTGTTTCGCATCTGCCGGAGCATGGTCCGATTGACGAAAATGGAAGAGAAATCTTACTGCAGGTAAAAAATGTAGATATCACTTTCGGCAAGGGCGATGACGCAGTCAAAGCGGTAAAAAATGCTTCTTTTGACATCTACAAGGGAGAGACCTTCTCCCTCGTAGGCGAGTCCGGTTCCGGAAAGACAACGATCGGCCGTGCGGTCATTCGTGTAACCCGTGTTCCGCAGGAGAGATCCTGTATAAGGGCGTTAAAATTTCCGGTAAGATTCCGCATTCCCTGGACCGGGAGGTTATCCGAAACATTCAGATGGTATTCCAGGATCCGGCCGCATCGTTAAATGAGCGTGCGACGGTCGATTATATCGTATCCGAGGGTCTTTACAACTTCCATCTGTACGAGAACGAGGCAGACCGTGTGAAAAAGGTAGAGAACATGATCAACGAGGTTGGTCTTCTGCCAGAGCACCTGACCCGTTACCCACATGAGTTCTCCGGCGGACAGCGCCAGCGTATCGGTCTGGCCCGTGCCATGGTTATGGAGCCGGAGCTGGTTGTAGCCGATGAGCCGATCTCCGCACTGGACGTATCGATCCGTGCCCAGGTCCTCAATCTGCTGAAAAAAATTCCAGAGAGAAAAACAGGTTACTTATCTGTTTATTGCTCATGACCTTTCCATCGTTCGGTTCATTTCCGACCGTATCGGTGTTATCTACAAAGGAAATATCGTAGAGGTTGCGGATGCAGAGGAGCTGTTTAACTTCCCGCTGCACCCATACACGCATTCTCTGATTTCTGCGATTCCGATTCCGGATCCGCAGCTCGAGAAGAATAAGGTGCTGTACACCTACGACCCGTCCATCCATGATTATTCCGTGGACAAACCGGAATTCGTGGATATCGGACACAACCACTTTGTATATGGAAATAAAAAAGAGATCGAAGAGTACAAGGCACTCCGTGAAAAGGGAGAGCCGCTGCAGCCGATCACCATCCGAAAGCCTGGCGAGGAAGTAAAAGAGGAGAACCACGAGGTTCATCTTTCCAAGGCAGAAGATGAATTCCTGAAAACTCCGGTTCACGATACCGGAAGCGTCTGGTACAAAGTGCTGTCATTCTTCTTCCCGATCATCGGTATCATCGCAGCGATGGTATACAAAAAGAAACAGTACTATCACACTACAAAGCATGCAAGCAGGGCGCGCTGTACGGATTTGCCGTACTTGCCGTGATTCTCCTGATCTTTATCATTGCATTGATTTTAGTTGCCCTATAGTGGACAGGAAAGAAAAAGTGGCCCGGAACCAGAAAAAGGTTTCCGGTGCCGCTTTTTTTTGATTTACACGAGCAACGAGCCAAAGTCCGTGCTTGCACGAGACCTTGGC
>ENA-OQCS01000397-OQCS01000397.1-human-gut-metagenome-genome-assembly--contig:-NODE-397-length-24220-cov-2.661977_pt1 | contig 24220 bp, 32 predicted proteins | sample MGYA00242757_ERZ504575 | MGnify/ENA primary metagenome ERZ504575 (study PRJEB26092, sample SAMD00036297) | human gut metagenome | host: Homo sapiens | study: EMG produced TPA metagenomics assembly of... | reverse complement strand
CGAAAGCTGGATTCGAGACGTGTATTCTTACCGCAGGTGTGCATGAAATGGTAAAGATAGTCAAAGGAATTCGACTCATCGGGGTAAAAGCGTAAACGAGGCGGTCGGATGATATAAGCGCCTGTTCATGAGTAAACCGCTGACGTTAGCTGCGATAAGCACGCAGCGCGGTTTTAGGAATGGCGCGGGCTGAACTGTTATGGCCTGAATTTTTTGAATGGAAAAAATATGCGGTTGTAAAAATAGTATAAGTAGAGTATAATAGCAGTAAGTTAAAAGAGAAATAACCTGAGATGTGCGATAACCTTGTTATTTTGAACCTACATTAGTTTAAACGGGATTCCTATATTTCTGTAATATGTCAGGCCTCCGACAGCAGTGGACGACAGAAAAGCAGATGCGGTTGCCCACCTAGCCGTGGCTAGGACTCAAAATACAGGGAACGGCATTTTGGGGAGTTACAAAAGATAAAGGCGGCCGTCCTGTACGACCGCTTTTTGCAATGGCGATAAGCCGAAGTTTGGGTTTGTCCCGGAGCTTGGCAGCCGTTTACAATCCCGGTACGAGCCTTTGGTGATTCCGGTGATTCAAATGAAATTAAATGGAATTATGATGTGAATATGAAAAAAAGTGGGAAAAGATAAAAAGTCAGATATTTAAAGTTATTATAACGATAAATTCTCATCACACAGGCGCTTATGCACACAGGCGGCTTATTTTTTGTGCTGTCTTTGATCCCCATATTTTTGCTTCTCTTGACGATGGTTCGCTTTACGCCGATAACGATGAGCGAAGTTATGACAGCGGTTTTGAAAGTATTCCGGAAAGTGTTGCGCCATGATACGTTCGATCGTATCTCAAGTATATTTTCAGTCAGGAACGATCGTTCCGGTTACGATTGTTGTAGCGCTTTGGTCAGCGGGGAAAGGCGTTCTGTCTGTCACATCGGGATTAAACAGCATCTGTGAGAATATGGAGACGCGTAATTATTTTTATCTGAGGATAAGAGCATCGTTTTATACAGTTATATTCCTATTGGCTATCGTAAGCTCCCTTGTATTATCTGTATTCGGAAACAGGATCAGCGTGATGATATATGAGCACATTCCGTTTTTAAGCAAAGTTGTCGAATTTATTATTCGGATCAGACGTTTGTTACATTTGTCGTGTTGACTGTTTTTTGGGATCTTGTGTACCGTTTTCTTCCGAACAGGAGAAATATGGCAAAGACAACTCTTCGCAAACAGCTTCCGGGAGCGGTGTTTACGGCATGCGGATGGCTGCTTTTGTCGTTCTTTTTTTCGGTATACCTTGATGTGTTTAAAGGCTTTACAAGTATGTACGGAAGTTTGACGACGATTATTTTGATCATGCTTTGGCTGTATGGATGTATGTACATTATATTGCTGGGCGGAGAGATCAATGCGCTTCTGGAAAAATTTTGCAGAAACGGGCAGGCAATTTGAAAAAGAAGAAAGAGAAAGAAGTATAATCCCTCGGGCAAAAGCATAGTCTTTTGTTACGGGGGTGATTTATTATTGATCTATGTTGTGGAAAAAGGAGATACGTTGTCCGGCATTGCGGTAAAATTTGGCGTGCCCGTTTGGAAGATCGTTTATGATAATCAGCTAAAAGACAAAAATCAGATCGTGCCCGGGCAGGCGCTTCTTTTGTTGGAAGTTGATGAGGGGCAGGCAGAGGAAAGTACACAGCCTGAATTGGCAAAAGGGAAAACGATCGGCGGATATGCTTATCCTTTTATAGATAAAGAAATTTTAGAACAGTCGTTTCCTGCGTTAAAAGAACTTCTTGTATTTTCTTATGGTTTTACATTTGAAGGGAATCTGGTTCCGCCTTTGCAAGACGATCTTTGGATGATAGAGACCGCATGGCGTCACGGAGCAAAACCGATCATGGTTCTTACGCCGTTTTCGGAAGGAGCTTTTAATAATCAGCTTGTAAAAGTGCTTACGGAATGTCGAGGTACAGGAAAGGCTTTTGGAACAGTTGACTGCTGAAGTAAGAAGGCGGGGCTTTGCGGGAGTCAATATTGATTTTGAATATGTTTTGCCTGAAAATAAAGTTCAGTATGCTGCGTTTATCGGGAAAATGAGAGAACTTTTAAGACCGGAAGGATATACGGTATCTGTGGCAGTTCCGCCGAAGGTGTCAAACGAACAGAGAGGGCTTCTTGTAGAAGGGGCGGATTACAGACTGATCGGGGAGAACGCGGATTACGTTTTTTTAATGACTTACGAGTGGGGGTATACGTACGGACCTCCGATGGCTGTCGCACCGCTTGATAAAGTACGTCAAGTTGTCGAGTATGCTCTTAGCCAGATCCCGGCGGAAAAATTGATTTTGGGGATACCAAACTATGGATATGACTGGCAGCTTCCTTATGAGAGAGGAGTTACAAGGGCTCAGACGATCGGAAATGTGCAGGCAGTGGATCTTGCTGTTGAAAACGGCGCGTTGATCCGGTATGCGCAGACTGCCCAAAGTCCGTGGTTTACATATAAGAAAAGCGGCATGGATCATGTTGTCTGGTTTGAAGACGTCAGAAGTATTCAGGCAAAATGGAAACTCGTTCAAGAGTTAGATCTGGCAGGAGCCTGGTATTGGAATTTGATGAGGAAATTTCGGGGCAACTGGCTGATGTTAGAGTCCCCGGATGCAGGAAGAAACACTTGACATGAAGCAGGGGGAAAGGAGTATGATATCAAGAGAAGATAATGAGATAAATGAAAAGGAGACGATGTGATATGAACGGAAATTTTGTTTACTGCAATCCTACGAAGCTTTATTTCGGAGAAGATTCCCTTGATTTTTTGAATGAGGAGCTTCCTAAATACGGGAAAAATGTTGTACTTGTTTACGGTGCGGGTTCTATTAAAGAAAACGGAATCTATGATAAAGTAATAAATATATTAAAAAGAATGAAAAAATATCGCTGAGATTGCGGGGTTATGCCGAATCCGACTTTGGCAAAATTATATGAAGGAATTAAGATTGCCAGAAATCATAATGCAGATCTGCTGCTTGCGGTAGGCGGCGGATCGGTATGTGATTATTCTAAGGCGGTGTCTGTATCAGTGAACTGCACGGAAGATCCGTGGGAGAAATATTTTGTGCGGTTTGATGAGCCTGATTGTGAGATCGTTCCGGTCGGCTGTGTTCTGACTATGGTTGGAACAGGATCGGAGATGAATGCGGGATCGGTTATTACGAACGAAAAGACGAAGCAGAAGATCGGGCATGTGTTTGAAGATGAGAAGATTATGCCAGATTTTCGATTTTGAATCCACGTTTTACAATGACACTGCCACATTATCAGATGACTGCCGGAATTTATGATATTTTTAATCATATTTGCGAACAATATTTTTCAGATACAGATGATAATACGAGCGATTATATCAGTGAAGGCTTGATGCGTTCTCTGATTCATTCAAGTAAGATCGCAAATAAAGACCCGCAGGATTATGAAGCGAGAAGCAATATTATGTGGACGGCAACATGGGCGCTTAACACGCTTGTCGCATGCGGAAAATCGACAGACTGGATGGTTCATATGCTCGGACAGGCAGTAGGCGGATATACAAACGCGACGCATGGGATGACATTGGCGGCAGTTTCACTTCCGTATTATCGTCATATTATGCCGTATGGTCTTGAAAAATTCAAACGGTTTGCGGTAAATGTATGGGGCGTGGATGCTTCGGAAAAAGAAGATCGGGAAATTGCGGAAGAAGGTCTGGCAGCTATGGAAAGCTGGATGAAAGAGCTGGGGCTTGTTATGAATCTGTCAGAACTTGGGGTGACAGAAGAGATGATAGAAGGGATTGCGGATGTGACGATCGTATTCGATACCGGGTACAAGAAACTGGATCGAACAGAATTATCGATATTTTCAGGGAAGTCTCATATAGTAACAGTTCAGTCTGCGTCATTCGTAAAACCGCACTGCATGCTTATGGCGGCTGATGCCACTGTTTTACTCATAAACGGGCGGCCATCTGTATGGCTGAACTTGTTACCTTATATAACGAGAAGTTGAACAGTCTGTTCCGATTATGCTATACTTGACAGAGAGCTGCCGAAAGGTTCGGCAAAGAATCATCTGTACTATTTTATAAAAGTCAGGCAGAAGATCGGGAGGTTGTGATGACGGGCGGTATTGCGAAAGTAGTCATATTCAGTTTTACAGAAAGAGGAACGAAGCAGAATCGATACATATATAGGAAATTAAAGATGCAGGGGTATATCTGTGAAGGATATGCCCCTGCAAAGTATGTTATGGGAGAAGAAGGCGGGGTGAAGCAACTTCCGAAAAAAAGGAAGATTTGATTCGGGAACGCTGGGGAAAGTGGGCATTTTTATTTATCGGTGCGGCAGGGATCGCAGTTCGGTATATTGCGCCTTATGTGAAAGATAAATTTACGGATTCGGCTGTCGTCGTGGCGGATGAAGCCGGGCAGTATGTGATCCCTTTGTTGTCCGGTCATGTGGGAGGAGCGGCAGAGCTCGCGGATCAGATAGCAAATCTGCTAGGCGCTGTCAGTGTGCATACGACTGCTACAGATGTGAGAAAAAAGTTTGCGGCTGATGTATTTGCAAAAAAAAATGCATTGTATATTACGGACAGAGAGGCGGCAAAAAGAATTTCCGCAGCGGTGCTTGACGGCGAATTGATCGGAATTTATGCGCAAGGCGATCATGCAGAAAATGCCGTAAAAAATTCAAAAGAGATGTTTTCGGATGAAGTTTGCATATGTAATACGATAGAAGAAGTAATGAAGTATCGGTATCGGGTCATTCTTGCAGATTCGTTTCCTGCGATAGATGAAAATACACTTCTTTTAAAGCCGAAAAATATTATTGTCGGACTTGGATGCAGGAAAGGAATTTCAGAAGAACTTTTAGAAAAAGGTCTTTTAGAAATTTTGAAAAAGAATCATCTGGATATGAATCAGATTGAAGCGCTTGTAAGTATTGATCTAAAGAAAGAAGAACCTGCCGTTGTTTCGCTGGCGGAAAAGTATAAAGTTCCGTTTTTGACATATTCGGCGGAAATGCTCAACGAGGTGGAAGAAGTCTCATCTGCATCTTCTTTTGTCAAAAAATAACAGGAATAGATAATGTGTGCGAGCGTGCTGCGGTGACATATTGTAAGAAACACTGCGAGTATTTTGAACTGATTGCCGGGAAAAGCATCGAGACAGCGATGACTGCGGCAATCGCAAGACGAAATATATAAAGACAGAAGAGTGAAAGGAAAAAGGCACGGAGGAAGAAACAAATGGTATTTGAATTACAATTTTTAGATTGGCTGCAGACGCTGCAGACGACGATTTTAAACGAAATTATGAAAGCGGTCACACATCTTGGAGACGCGGGCGCTCTGTGGATTATACTGGCGGCTGTTCTGCTGGCATTTCCGAAGACGAGAAAAAGCGGGGCGATCGTTGCGGCTGCGCTTATTGTCGATCTTGTGTTATGCAACGGGATCTTGAAAAATATATTTGCCCGCACGCGCCCGTTTGATGTAAAAGAAGGGATTTCGCTGCTGATCACGGCGCCGAAAGATTTTTCTTTTCCTTCGGGACATACGGCGGCATCGTTTACAGCGGTTGCGGCGCTGTATTTTGCAGGAGAGAAGAAACTTTGGAAAATAAGCTGTGCTGTGGCTGTTTTGATTGCGTTTTCCAGAATGTATCTGTACGTTCATTATCCGACGGATATTTTGGGCGGGATCATCGTCGGAATCGTATCAGGACTTGTCGGGGCGTATATAATAAAACGGGTACAGAAAAGAGGCGTAGTTCCGAATTAGATAAAAAGACTTGATGAATATGCAAAAATGAACGAGAAGAAATAACAGGGAATTGTTATGATAATTTAAAGCTGTTCATTTGCAGGGAGACAGACATTATGAAAAATGAAAATCAGCATTTCTCAGCAGACAGACGGAAATTCGGCAGACATTTTTGGATCGGCGCGGCAGTGGCCGGAGCGCTTTCGGCGGCGGTTATATTTACGGCGGCGAGTGCGGTTTACCGAAAGAATCGTTTCGATCTGAAAATCGGAGAAGAAAAAGTTGGATCAAAGGAATATCAGCTTTGTATGGATCTTGTAAAATATGATGTGAAGATGGAGATCCAAAAGCGGTATGACGCTTTGTACGGTGAAGATTTTTGGGAGCAAAGCTATGAAGGACAATATGGATATGAGATTTTAGCGGATCACACGGTGGAAAAGATCAAGTATATTCATGTGGTGTATGATTTGGCGGAAGAATACGGCGATGTATCCGACGGAAGCTTTGCGGCGATTGAAAAACGGTGGAAGCAGGAAAATGCAAAAAGGCAGAAAAAGGTAGAAGACGGAGAAGTCATCTAGGTCTGAAAGAATACACGTTTGACCTTTATATGCAGTATGAGATCAGTATGTATAAAGAAATTTACTGTAATGATACTGACAGAAAAGGAATGGATCTGACCGAAGAAGAAGTAGCCGAATATTACAGTCAGGGAGAATGGGTTTTTCAAGACGACGGGGAAAAGGCTGATTTGGAAACTGCGCGCATTGCGGTTGAGAGAGAACTGCGTGAGAAAAAATATGATGCCATGATCGCTCAGATGACAGAAGATTTAGAAGTAAGCGGTGATTTGGAAGCAGTTGATCGTTTTACTTTGGATCATTTAAAACGATAACAGTCAAGGCGGCGCCGGCATATGACCGGGAATATAAAGAGGCGCTTTGGAGATTGTATCAGGTGGGAAGGAGAAAAGTATGAAGAAGAAATGGGTGAGCGGAATGCTCGCGCTCTTGCTTGTCGGAACGACTGTCGGATCGATGATGCCGACAGAGGCGGTGCAGGCAGAAGAAAACAGTCAGGGAAAGACGTATTATGTCGATTCTGAAAACGGAAAAGATACAAACGACGGACTTTCTGAAGGAAAAGCATTTCAGACACTGAACAAAGTAAATGATCTTACGCTCGGAGCGGGAGACCGAGTTCTTTTGAAAAACGGATCGGTGTTTGAGGATCAGGCGCTTCATATTAAAGGAAGCGGAAGTGAAAACGCTCCTATTAAAATTTCTACATATGGGGATGAGAAAGACGGACGTCCTCAGATCAATACAAACGGTCATGGACAATGGGAATTAAATTACGGGCACAAACTTGACAATCAGAACCATAAGTGGCACGGAACAGTATCTTCGTCTATTTTGCTGAAAGATGTAGAATATATCGAAATCGAAGGACTGGAGATTACAAATGACCGGGATTCCGCAACAGATGCAGAGAAAGATAAAAATTATAAATACAATGACGCGGAATGCATGGACAGGACAGGCGTTGCCGGAGTTGCAAAAAACAAAGGAACGGTTGACCATATCGTATTGAACGATCTGTATATCCATGATGTGACAGGCAATGTTTACAATAAACATATGACAAACGGCGGTATTTATTTTATTGTTGAAAAGCCGGAGAACGAGAGCGCGACGGAAATTGCCAGATATAATGATGTGACGATACAAAACTGCTATCTTGATACGGTAAACCGTTGGGGAATTGCGGTCGGATATACATATGAATGGGCAAAATTCAAGGGCGGCGCTTTAAGTGATGAGACGATGAAAACATACGCGTCCTCAGACGTTGTGATCCAGAACAATTATTTGAATAATGTCGGCGGAGACGCGATCACGACAATGTATATCGACAGACCGGTCATCCAGTATAATGTATCGGAAAATGCGGCGGCTCAGATTAATACGACAGATTATACAGATCCGCAGCCACAGCTTGACGCAAACGGAAATCCAAACGGAAAGACGCATACAGGAGGAAGAGTCGCGGCAGGTATCTGGCCGTGGAAATGTAAAAATGCGGTGTTCCAATATAATGAATGTTTTAAGACGTTAAATGCCTCAAAAGGAAACGGAGACGGACAGCCGTGGGATGCAGATTATGGAGACGGTACAAATTATCAATATAATTACAGCCACGGAAATACGGCAAGTACGATTATGTTCTGCGGAGGCGAATCGATCAATAATACGTTCCGTTATAACATCAGCGTACATGAAGATATGGGACCGCTTGATCCGGCAGGAAACGCAGGAAATACACAGGTGTACAATAACACATTTGTGATCAAAGAAGGAATCCGGTCGATCTGGTACAGAGATTCCGGCCCGGTTACGATGGAAAACAATATTTTCTATTTTGACGGAGAGCAGCCGGCGCAGATTACAAACTGGAATCCGCGTAATAATAAAGTTTATTCCAACAATCTGTTTTATAATGTAAGTTCTTATCCGGATGATAAGGCTGCTGTGAAAGTGGAAAAAGGAACTCCGGTTCTTGCAGACGCAGCGTCAGGTCCGGTAAAAGCTGCAGAAGACAAACAGGCAAGACGGCATGAAGATCCGACGGAAATAACCGTTTTTGATGGATTTAAACTGGCGGAAAATTCGCCGGCGATCAATAAAGGAAAAGTAGTGATTGACCGTAACGGTTATTCAATCGATCACGATTTCTTCGGACATGCAGTTACGGCGACGCCGGAAATCGGAGCTGCGGAAAGCGATGTGATCGGAGATCTCGTTCTTCGTTCCGTAGTTTATCAAATCGATCAGGAATCAAAGACGATCAGCGATATACCGAAAAATACAACAGTAGAACAGTTTTGCAAAGATTCGATTGTAGATACGGGAGTGACGATCACTGTTAAGTCAAAAGACGGCAAGCCGTTGGAAAATGCAGATATCATTAAAGGCGGCATGACAGTAACCGTTTCCTGTGAAGGAAAAGAGGCTGTTGTATATACGGTAGTTGCAAGTTCGGATAATAAACTGAAGTCTGCATATTATGAAGTGAAAGACAAAACGATCTATGTGCCGTTTACAGAGAAGAATCCGACAACGGCAGGCGAGCTGAAAGGAAATGTTCAAGCGGCTGAAACAGCGGAAGTATCTGTAGTAAGCGGTGAAAAAACGTTGAAAGATCAGGAAAATATCGCAGATGCCATGACAATGAGGATCACGGCGGAAGACGGTAAGACGAACGATTACACGATCAAGCAGAAAAATACATATAACTGGGCGTTGGATTATGCAGGACCGCAGCAGGGAAATGTATGGTTTGGTCAGAAGAAAGCGGCATCAGGAGAGTGGACGGAGATAAAAGAGTATGACAGTCAGTATCCGAACTGGATGGTAAATACATACTACGGTCCGGGAATCGACGAGCAAAGCCATTCCGCAAAACCGACAGAAGCAACGCACGGTCTTCTTTCCGCTCCACCGAGCACAGGAATTTCTACTGCTATGGCGTATAGAGTGCCGAAAGACGGAATGGTATCATTCCATGTAAAAGATGACGAGCGTATTTGAGACAAAACGGAAACAGCGGCGGAACAGTAACATTAAAACTGTTAGTAAATGATGAAGAAAAGCAAAGTGTTATTCTTGAACAGAGCAAAGTTCAGGCAAAAGACTGGAAAGCGTTTGATAAGATTGAAGTGAAACGCGGAGATTATATCCGTGTTGCGGCAATTTCAAACGGAAATCCTACAAATCCGTCTGTTCATGTGACACCGATCATTACTTATCTTAACGAAGGCGGAACACCTGCACCTGAACCGACTCCGGAATTGAAAGCTCCGGTTGACGTGAAAGTTTCGGAAGTTACCGAGACAAGCGCAAAAGTATCATGGAAGAATGCGGCGGACGGAAAAGAAGCGGCAGGATACAACGTATATGTTGACGGAACAAAAGTGAATGAAGAACTTATTGCAGAGACAACATATAACGTAAGCAGCTTGAAAGACGGAACGACTTACTCTGTAGAAGTGACGGCGGTAGACGCAGCCGGAGAAGAGTCGGCAAAATCAGAAAAGTTGAATTTACAACAGTAAAGAAGTTGTTGTTGACAAAGAAGCGCTGAAGGCGAATATTGAAAGAGCATCCGCTCTTTTGAACGAGACAGACAAGTATACGGAAGAGTCTTTAAAAGCGCTTGAAGAAGCTTTGGCAGCCGCACAGAAAGTAAACAGTGATCCGAAAGCAGATCAGACAAAAGTAAATGATGCGAACACAGCGCTTGAAAAAGCAATCAAAGACTTGAAAGAGCAGGAGAAACCGGATCCCGAACCGACTCCGGAATTGAAAGCTCCGGTCGACGTAAAAGTTTCGGAAATTACCGAGACAAGCGCAAAAGCATCATGGAAGAACGCGGCGGACGGAAAAGAAGCGGCAGGATACAACGTATATGTTGACGGTGTAAAATTGAACAAAGAACTTCTTACAGAAGCATCTTGCGGATTGACAAATCTGAAAGCAGAGACTACATATTTTGTAGAAGTGACGGCGGTAGACGCAGCCGGAAATGAATCTGTTAAATCAGAAAAAGTGACGTTTAAGACATTGAAAGCTGAAGAACAGAAGGAAGACTCGACACTGGAAAATAATGAAAAACCGGGTGCGGTACAGACGGGAGATCATGTAAACGTATTTGTATGGATGATCGGGCTTCTTATATCAGCGTCGGCGGCTGTGGCTGTAATGTTCAAAAGGAATAAAAATCGTTAAAAAGATATCATATTTATAATATGAATGCAGGGAGCGGTCAAAAATGAACCACTCCCTGTTTTGTATTTCAAAACATGCCTTTTGGGCATATGAGGATCTATATAGACTTGCGATATTGTGACGGCGTTGTATTTACACAGTCACGAAATACTTTAGAATAGTGCTGGGAATTTGTAAATCCGGACTGCAGCGCTATTTCGGTCAGTGACAGTTTTGTATTTTGCATCAGGCTGATCGAATGATTGATTCGGTATACGTTAATATAGCTGGAGAGAGTGATTCCGATATGCGCCTTGAACAGTTTGCTTAAATAGCGAACAGAAATATGAAGCTGTGACGCAATATCTTCCTGTATGATCTTCTCGGTATAATGCTCCGCAATATAATTCAGCGTGTAAGCAACATAACTGTTCTGGAGCTGCGGGTTTGAAAATGATGGGCCGGTTTTGTGTGATCCAATATGTACAGCATTAAGTTGATCAGAGAAATGTTAATATTGGCTGCCGGAAACAGACCGTCAGAGTCGGGATAAAGGCTGATCAGCTTGTCTAATGTACTGTCGATTACGTCGTCTGCCGAGAAACGGTAATAAAACTGCGAAGAAAATAAAACTGCATGCATTAATGTGATCGGATAAACGCCTTCGTTTTCTAAAATAATATTTGAAAACATGTTGGGATCAAAGTGGACGTGTTTAAACGTACAGTCAGATTTTTTGTTCAGATAAAAAGAGTGAACGATATTCGGCAGTATCATAATAAAATCGCCTTTTGTGCAGTGAAGTGTTTCCGACTGGACATCCATAAGACATTCGCCTGATATGATACGATAAATCTCTATTGTAGAGTGCAGATGATGCGGAAATGTGTATCCTGCCGGCTGTGATGTGATAGTTGCGCCTGATAAGATCGAATCGGACAAAGACAGTGATCCGATCGAATCGGTATTGTTTTTTTTTGTATGTTTTCATGAAACGTTCCTCTTGATCATTGCATAAACTTATATGTTGGTTATATACGGTTATATATAGATTAATTATACCAGAAGTTTATTAAAAAAGTGACAAAAAAATATAAAAATATGTAGATAAAATGAGAACTTATTCCGAATTATATAATTTGAAAAAAATCTTCGCAATTTAAGGTTTTTCTGTTATAATGTTAGTTGACGCTTACTAAAAGATGAGGAGTGAAGATTATGACATTGAAAGAACTTGGCATCGGACAGAAAGGAATTATCTTATCTGTCGGAGGAAGCGGAGCACTCAGACAACATTTTTCTGGATATGGGATTGATACGGGGCGCAGAAGTGACAGTCGTAAAATATGCGCCTATGGGATCCGATCGAGTTGAAAATACATGGGTATGAGCTGACGATCCGTTTGGATGATGCAGAGAAAATAGAAGTAAAAGAAATAAAGTCAGAAGAAAAAGAGAAAGAAAGACGGAACAAGGTGAAACGTTCTGCACATCCCGGATACGGTGAAGGCGGAAAGTACCATAAGAAAGAAACAGAAAATCCGCTTAAGGATGATGAGACGTTGACGTTTGCCCTGGTAGGAAACCAAAATTGCGGAAAGACGACGTTGTTTAATCAGTTGACAGGGGCTTCGCAGCATGTCGGAAATTTTCCGGGCGTTACCGTAGACCGCAAGGACGGCGTGATCAAAGGGTACAAAAATACATTAATCACAGACCTTCCGGGAATTTATTCTATGTCTCCTTACAGCAGTGAGGAGATTGTTACACGAGAATTTTTGTTAAATGAAAAGCCGAAAGGAATCATTAATATCGTCGATGCGACGAATATGGAGAGGAATCTCTATTTAACGATGCAGTTGATGGAGTTAGATATGCCTATGGTCGTTGCATTGAACATGATGGATGAATTGAGGGAAAACGGGGGAAGCGTTCATGTAAATGAAATGGAAGAGTTTCTCGGTGTTCCGGTTGTACCGATCTCCGCTGCCAAAGGAGAGGGAATCGAAGAGCTTGTGAAACATGCGGTGCATGTGGCAAAGTATCAGGAAAGTCCTCAAAAACAGGATTTGTGCGGATACGGAAAGCGGGATCCACAGAGGACTTCATGCAGTCATGCATTTGATCGATGATCACGCACAAAAAGCCGGAATCCCTCTTCGGTTTGCGGCAAGCAAGATCATGGAAGGCGATAAAAAGATTACCGAGAAATTGGATTTAAGCCGGAATGAAAAAGAAATGCTCGAGCACATCGTTGTTCAGACGGAAGAGGAGAGCGGTTTTGACAGAGCTTCAGCCGTTGCCGATATGCGATTCTCTTACATAACGGAAGTGTGTGAGACGGCGGTTGTAAAACCGCATGAGAGTAAAGAGCGTCTCAGGAGTAAACGGATCGACCGCATACTGACGGGAAAATATACGGGAATCCCGGCCTTTATCGCGATTATGGGAATTGTATTCTGGCTGACATTTAACGTGATCGGAGCGGGATTACAGTCGCTTTTGGAAACGGGAATCGGATACTTGACAGAAATCACAGATCAGGCGATGACATCCGCGGGAGTCAATACGGCGGTTCATTCCCTCGTTATTGACGGGATTTTTAACGGTGTGGGAGGAGTCCTTAGTTTCCTGCCGATCATCGTTACATTGTTTTTCTTCTTATCTTTGCTGGAAGACAGCGGATATATGGCAAGAGTAGCTTTTATTATGGATAAGCTGCTTCGTAAGCTTGGATTGTCGGGAAGAAGTATCGTGCCGATGCTGGTCGGGTTCGGATGTACGTTCCCGGGGTGGATGGCGAGCAGAACGCTTCCGTCGGAAAGAGACAGGAAAATGACGATTTTGCTGACTCCGTTTATGAGCTGTACGGCAAAGCTTCCGATCTATGCATTCTTTTCGGCTGTATTTTTTCCGGACTATGCCGCGCTTGTGATGATCGGATTGTATGTTCTTGGTATTGTTATGGGAATTATCATGGCCCTTTTGTTTAAAGGAACGATGTTTAAAGGGGAGCCTGTTCCGTTTGTTATGGAACTTCCGAATTACCGTCTTCCGGGAATGAAAAATGTCGGACAGTTATTGTGGGAAAAAGCGAAAGATTTTCTTCAGAGAGCTTTTACGGTTATTTTCGCGGCGACGATCGTGATCTGGTTCTTGCAAAGCTTTGATACAAGCCTGAATATGGTGACAGATTCAAAGGACAGTATTTTGGCAATGATCGCGGGAGCTCTTTCACCGGTTTTCGCACCGCTTGGGTTTGGGGACTGGCGTATATCGACGGCTCTTGTAACCGGATTTATGGCAAAAGAAAGTGTTGTCTCGACGCTGACGGTGTTGTTCGGCACTACGGAAGCGCTTCTTGGAACGATCACGGCGGCAGGAGCTGCGGCGCTTCTCGTATTTTGCCTGTTGTATACTCCCTGTGTGGCTGCGGTTGCATCGATCAAGCGGGAGCTTGGCGGAAAATGGGCGTTTTTTGTTGTCATCGGCCATGTGTGATCGCATGGCTTGCGGCATTCGCAGTTCATACAGTTGCGATGCTTTTTTAAACCTGCTTGGACCGGCAGAGGGAACGGAACATGAATCGGGATAGGTAATGGAGTGGAGGAGAAGTCCTGCCGGATTGCAGCGTACTTCTTTATCCACTCCCTTTTTTATGAGAAATTCAATGATGTGCTCCGGCATCAGGTACAGAAAATCATTTGCACAGATTTGATCGTAAGAAGCGAAAAGCTGTCGTTTTCGGTTTCTTTGGAGTGGGAAACGGAAATGTCAAATATTTCTTTGACTGTTCCTTTTTTCTTTTTTACTCCTGAAAGGGAACGAAAATCATGGACTCCGACGAGAGAATCAGCCGCCTTTCTTATGGCGGCAACTTCTGATTCCGAGATGATTTCCGGTATATTTGCCGTGTAGGCTCTTGTGAATATGTTTTGGACAGGGGCGGTACAGATGCGGTACAAATAAGTTCTGGAGACTGCGTTTAAATCTGATCGGAAACGATCAGAAACAATTTCGGAACTTAAGATGTGAATATCTTTCGGAAGATATTCGTTAAGCTTTGATAAAAAATATGTATCGGAAAAAGGAGACTCTGTGTGAAAGTTGACTGTCTGACAGAGTGCGTGGACTCCGGGCGCTGTTTTAGCGCCGGCAAAAAGAGTGATGTCTTCACCGGTCATTTTCTGTAAAACAGAAGAAATGCGATATGAAATCGTTTTCGCGTATCCGTCTGCGGCAGGACGTGTCCATCCTAAATAGCGTGTTCCGTCGTATTGAAGGGTTAGTTTTATGTTGGGCATAAGGTACTCCTTTGTGCGGTTATTTGTATATCATATGTCTGTATAATAGTGTATCGGGTATCGGATGTCAAACGGAATATACAGGGGTGATTTTCTAAAATGATTATGATATACTGGCTACGTGAAATCAGAGTAAATAAGAAAAACAGTTTAAGATTCATTTTGTTGCACAATGAAAAAAGCAATAAAAAAATATAAAAGAAAACAAAAAAGTGTAAAAGAAGGAGAAAAGGATGATAGAAGAAAAAAGAGTAGAAGATTCCAGAGTGGAGACGGTTCACATTATCAGACCAAATCATCTCAATGCAGCCGGCCGGCTTTTCGGCGGGATGTTAATGCAGTGGCTTGATGAAGTAGCGGGAATGGTGGCAAAGAGACATACGAGAGCGAACGTCATAACTGCGTCAGTAGATAATCTTCGGTTTATCCATGGCGCATATAAAGGCGAGATGGTTGTTATAGTCGGAAAAGTAACATATGTCGGCACGACATCTATGGAAGTGCGTGTAGATACTTATGTGGAACATATGGAAGATGGGATGCGCCGTCCCATCAACCGCGCGTATTTTACGATGGTTGCGTTAGATGAAGACGACAAACCAAAGCAAGTGCCCCGTCTGATTTTAGAGACAGAAGCGCAGCGCGCGGAATGGAAAGCGGCAGAGAAACGGCGTGAGATGAGGATGAGACGAAAAGAAGAAGGTTTTTAATAAAATATAGAGTCTACTTTCCGTTGTGTTTTCGGAAGAGCGAGGAGGCCATATTGATCGTTCGATCGATCTGCTCCCGCTCTTCTTTGCTTTTTCCGTCTTTTAAAATGTCAAGGATCAAGGTCATTTCCTCCGGTGTAAAACGGATTCCCTGTTTGTTAGCTCCGCTGATGAGAGCCATCATAATAGGAGCCAACTCTTTTCCGGATTTTCCGGAAGTTTTGGAGGCGGCTGTTTTGATCAGTTCTAATTTTATAGGGTCGATATTTTTCATTGCGGGATTATTCATCCAGTCGTTCATATTGGTAATTCCTTTCTATAAATGATTTTTAAATATTTTTTTAAAGTTTCGTTTTTCTTTCTTTTTGCTGTGCATCTGTCTCATCGTGCTCTTGATTTTGCGAAACGGATGAAAACAGGTCGCTGTACATATGGAACTGTTCTTGAAGATCTGCGGGAAATATGCCCGAGAACAGGTCGGCAGGATTAAAAGAATCGTTTCCCTGACCGTCTTGCGGCTGCATCATTTCCATAAAAGACATCATTTCTTTTAATTGAATCAAAGTATCGAGCATTTCGGCATCTTTTTTTGTTCAGATAAGGCCGGAAACTGTCAATAAGATCGAAAGGAGAACTTATGTTTTGATCGCTGTTTCCGGTGGAAAAAGGATCTGCCAGGCTGCGTTGTCCGAAAAGCCGGATCGTTCTTTGAAGTTCAATAAACTTGATAAATGAGGCGAGCATCCGCGTCCGGAAAATGGGGTGTAAGGGATGAGAAGCTTCATGATCTGAAGTGTAGGCGATGTGACAAGTTCATCAAAAGGCGTCATTCGTTCCGTTTGGTCTTGATCCATTTCCAAAATGCTCCACTGTATAGAGTTGTAAATATATATGTGACTTTGTATAGAAATATGTATTTTGGGAATGTTACTTTTTAGAAAATATTTCATAAAATAGTAAAGAATGGGTACAAGAAAGGAAATGAATATGTCAAGAAAATTAATTATCGATGGGAATGCAGTGTATGAGATTGATGAACAGTGTATGTTGAGACGAAAATTGGAAGAAAATGCCGAGGCGACAAAAGGCAGCAGTGAGAACAAAAAGGGACGGCAAATAAAGATATGAAAAAGGATTAAATAAAATATAAACAGAAACAGGAAAAGATGCGCGGAAGAGACCGCGCACTTTTTGAGACAGAGGTGGAATTCAGATTAGCATCCGCATCCGCAGTTGGATCCGCATCCGCCGCCGAAGACTGTTGCCGCCGCAGAAGAGAAGAAGAAGGATGATCCAAAGACAACTGTCATTGCCGCATCCGTTTCCGCATCCGCTGTTCATATTGCCGCATCCGCCGCAGCAGGCGAGAAGAAGGATGATCCAAAGGCAAGAAGACATTCCGTTTCCGTTTTCGCAACCGCATCCGCAGTTAGTAGCTGTTAAATCACTCATGTTAAATCCTCCGAATTGATTATTGTTTACAGTTTTATATTATGCCGGCAGATGAAAAGTGTTCCTTAGGGGCAAAAGTTTCGTGTCGGGAATATTCTGAATAAAAAAGGATTTCTTATGAAATGGGTAAAACAATCAGTCGGATACTGGTGTGATGACATAAAACAGGGAAGATGCATAGGGCAGGGAGTGTGCGTGGCGCTGTTGGATACCGGGATAGCAAGACATCCTGATCTGAAAGGCAGCGTAGTGAAGTTTTGCGATTTTACAAAAGAAGGTAGCCTGCCGGGAGAGAAATGTTATGACGACAGCGGACATGGAACGCACGTGCTGGGATTTTGTGCGGAAGCGGAAAAGTGTCAGCGGGAGCATACGCAGGCATGGCGCCGAAAGCAAAGCTTGTTGTCGGAAAAGTACTTGATAAAGACGGAAACGGGGATGTTTCTCATGTGATGAAAGGGATTGAGTGGATTTTAAAGGAAAGAAAGAAGTATGGGATCCGAATTGTGAATATTTCTGTCGGTACGAATCCCGGACTTGCAAAAAAACAAAAAGAACTGCTGCTTGATGCAGTGGAACTGCTCTGGGATACCGGTCTTACCGTTGTTGTCTCTGCCGGAAACTACGGACCGGAGGAGGGAACGGTGGCAGTTCCGGGAAACAGCAGAAAAGTGATTACGGTAGGCGTGCCTGACAGCAATCTTCCGTATTCGAGAAAAAGCAGGAAGAGTCTGAATTATTCGGGAAGAGGACCGACGGGAGAATGCGTTGTAAAACCGGATGTTTTTGCACCTGGAACAGGAGTTGTAAGCTGTAACAGTATGTATGGAATGTCGGGAGAACATCCTTATATAATGAAGACGGGAACGTCTATGGCGGCTCCGGTTGTCTCGGGAGCCGCTGCCTGTCTGTTGTCAAGTACCCTGATATGACAAATGTGGAAATAAAATTAAGTTAAGAGAGTCATGTGTGAAAATGAAAGGGACAGAATCAGGATGGGGAATGCTTCATGTAGGGAGATTGTTAGGCTGTGATAAAGTGTAAAGAAAAAACACTTGACACCTGAATCTGTTTCGTGTATGATGGCATAGGTGACAAGAATGGATAAGATTTTAGAGCAGGCATTATTATATGATTTTTACGGTGAACTTTTGACCGCGCATCAGAAAGAAATTTACGAACAGTTTGTATTAGACGATCTTTCGCTTGGGGAGATCGCGGCAGATGCGGGCATCAGCCGTCAGGGCGTCCACGATATTGTGAAGCGCTGTGCAAGATCACTGGAAGAATATGAACGAAAACTTCATCTTGTAGAAAAATTCTTGCTGTAAAGGAGAAGGTTTCCTGCATCGATGAGATATTGCAAGAATGGGAAGAAGAGAAAGAAAACCCCGAAGAAATTATAGAGCGTCTCCGTAAATTGTCGGCAACGATCATCGAAGAATTGTAAATATAGTTGTTTATGATGGCAAGAAAAAAGATGATCATGGCAGATGCAAAAGTAAAATGTAGAGGAGTCAGACAATGGCATTTGACAGCTTAACAGAGAAATTACAAAATGTATTCAGAAACCTTCGCAGTAAAGGCCGTCTTACAGAAGACGATGTGAAGGCTGCGCTTAGGGAAGTTAAGATGGCGCTTCTTGAGGCGGATGTCAATTTTAAAGTCGTAAAAAAATTCGTAAAAGATGTTCAGGAAAGAGCAGTCGGTCAGGATGTTATGAACGGACTGAATCCGGGACAGATGGTGATCAAGATCGTAAATGAAGAACTTGTAAAGCTGATGGGATCTGAGACTACAGAGATCAAACTTCAGCCGGGAAGCGCGATCACAGTGATCATGATGGCAGGTCTTCAGGGAGCAGGTAAGACGACAACGACGGCAAAACTGGCAGGAAAATACAAATTAAAAGGAAAGAAACCTCTTCTTGTTGCGTGTGATGTTTACCGTCCGGCAGCGATCAAGCAGCTTCAGATCAACGGTGAAAAGCAGGGCGTGGAAGTTTTTTTCAATGGGAGATAAAAACCGTCCTGCGGATATTGCGAAAGCGGCTCTTGCTCACGCACAGAAAAACGGAAATAATATCGTGATCCTTGACACGGCGGGACGACTTCATATTGATGAAGATATGATGGCAGAACTTCAGCAGATCAAGGAGGCAGTAGAAGTTCATCAGACGATTTTGGTCGTAGATGCAATGACAGGTCAGGATGCGGTTAATGTGGCTGAATCCTTTCATAATAAAATAGGAATAGACGGTGTGATCGTCACAAAATTAGACGGTGATACAAGAGGCGGTGCGGCGCTGTCGATCAAGGCGGTAACAGGAAGACCGATTCTCTATGTCGGTATGGGTGAGAAGCTTTCTGATCTGGAACAGTTTTATCCGGACAGGATGGCATCCCGTATTCTCGGAATGGGAGACGTACTGACACTGATCGAGAAAGCCGGAGCGGAGCTTGACGAAGAGAAAGCGATGCAGATGGCAGATAAGATGAAAAAAGCTCAGTTCGACTTTGAAGATTATCTGATGAGTATGGAACAGATGCGTAAGATGGGCGGTCTGTCAAGCATTATGAGCATGATGCCCGGATTAGGCGGATTAGGCGGGAAAAATAAACTGCCGGATCTTGATTCTCCGGAAAATGACAAGAAGATGGCTCGCATGGAAGCGATCATATATTCGATGACTCCGGAGGAAAGAAAAAATCCGGATCTGTTAAATCCTTCCAGAAAACATCGTATCGCAAAAGGTGCGGGAGTGGATATTTCCGAAGTGAACCGCATGGTAAAACAGTTCAACGAGTCGCGGAAGATGATGAAAAAACTTCCGGGTATGATGGGCGGTAAAGGTGGTAAGAAGGGCAGATTCAGACTTCCCTTTTAACACATAGATAACAAAACAAATTAAAAGAAAAACAGAGGTGGAAAAAATGGCAGTAAAGATCAGATTAAGAAGAATGGGACAGAAGAAAGCTCCTTTTTATAGAATCGTGGTAGCTGATTCAAGATCCCCGAGAGACGGAAGATTTATCGAGGAGATCGGAACATATGATCCGACAAAAGATCCGAGCGAGTTTAAAGTAGATGAAGAACTTGCTAAAAAATGGCTTAACAACGGAGCACAGCCGACAGAAGTAGTAGGAAAGATCTTCAAAGCGGCAGGTATTGAGAAATAAGATGTCCGCGGAGGTGCGTACAGATGAAAGAATTAGTTGAAGTCATAGCAAAAGCGCTTGTAGATCATCCGGAAGAAGTTTCTGTTAATGAAAAAATGAAGGACGTACGATAGTGCTTGAGCTTCATGTCGCAGAAGGCGATATGGGAAAAGTGATCGGCAAACAAGGCCGTATCGCAAAAGCAATCCGTTCTGTTGTGAAAGCGGCAGCGGCAAAAGAAGACAAAAAAGTAGTTGTCGATATTATGTAATATATAATAAGAAAGTAAGGGGGACAGCGTTCGGTAAGAACAGCCTGCCCCTTTTCTTATGCAACAGTCTGATTTTGCAGAATCGATACGATGGCAGAAAGAGAGAAAATTGATTGGAACAAGGGAGAAGTGGAATGGAACAGTTTTTGCAGGTAGGAGCGATTACTTCCACGCACGGAATTCGGGGAGAAGTAAAAGTATTTCCGACGACAGACGATCCGGCGCGGTTTAAAAAGCTGAAAAAAGTGATTTTGGATACAGGAAAACGTCAGATCGATATGGAGATTCAATCGGTTCGTTTTTTTAAACAGTTTGTGATTGTTAAATTTAAAGGAATCGATAATATTAATGATGTAGAACAATATAAAGGAAGTTCCCTTTTTGTTTCAAGGGAAAACGCGGTAAGTCTGGAAGAAAATGAATATTATATTGCCGATCTGATCGGCATGGAAGTGTTTACAGAGGAAGGACATTTCGGAATTGTAAAAGATGTGATGGAGACCGGTGCGAACGAAGTATATATTATAGATTCGGACGTTCATGGGGAAGTGCTCGTTCCGGCGATCAAGCAATGTATTGAAAATGTAGACGTAGAAAACGGAAAAATGCAGATCCGTCTGTTAGAGGGTCTGATCGGATAGATTTTAATGTTAGGAGAAGCAAAAAGAATGAACTTTCATATACTTACGTTGTTTCCCGAAATGGTTGAAAACGGACTGAAAACAAGTATTATCGGGAGAGCGGTCGCCGGGGGACTGCTTTCGATCGAGGCTGTCAATATACGGGATTTTGCATTTAACAAGCATCAAAGTGTAGATGATTATCCGTATGGAGGAGGAGCGGGAATGCTGATGCAGGCTGAGCCTGTGTATTTGGCATATAAAGATATCGAGGAACGGATCCAAAAGCGGATACAGAATGCAAAAATGCAGAATGCAGAAACGGAAGAACAAGATGCGGAAGTGAAAGTGCAGAATGCAGGGATACAAGATGCAGAAACTGTAAGTCCGGATAAAAAACTCCGTGTTGTCTATCTTTCTCCTCAGGGGAAGACTTTTGACCAGAAAATGGCAGAAGAACTGGCAGAGGAAGAAGATCTTGTTTTGCTGTGCGGGCATTATGAAGGGATTGATGAACGTGTTTTGGAGGAGATCGTGACGGATTACGTCTCTATAGGAGACTATGTGCTCACAGGAGGGGAACTTCCGGCTATGGTCATGGTAGATACGATCTCAAGGCTTGTGCCGGGCGTACTGCACAATGACGTCTCGGCAGAGTTTGAATCATTTCAGGATAATCTGCTGGAATATCCTCAGTATTCCAGACCGGAAGAGTGGCACGGGAAAAAAAGTTCCGCCGGTGCTTTTGTCGGGACATCATGCAAACATAGAAAAATGGAGAAGAGAACAGTCGATTCTGCGGACTTACGAGAGAAGACGGATCTTCTTGAAAAAAGCTCGTTAACGTGGAAAGAAAAAAAAGTGGCTGGAAGAGACGGTTAAGGAAAAAACAGTTCACGAAGAGCCGGAAGATGTGACAGAGTGCACGAATTGACATTATTACACTTTTAGCTTGAATTTCCCGAAAACTTGAAAGTATAAGAATAAAAGGAGTAGAATATTTCGTTGGAGAGGTTGCCGGATATGGGAATCTCTTTATCAAATATATCTTTTATATAATAATAGGGAGGAAGAGAAAATGAAGAAAAACATTTTCAAAAAAGCTGGCAGAGTGTTTACATCACTGGCTCTTGCAGTGTCTATTTGTCTGACGATGTCGGTTTCTGTTTTCGCTAAAAACGGTAACGACTTGGAAAACAAAAACATCAATTATCGCGATTATCTTTATTTTGTGATCGATGGAAAAGATTACAAGATGACAGATCTTACAACAGAGCCGGGCGTAGATCTTTCGGGAAGCAATGTGTCTGCCGAAGTTTACGCAAAAGTTGATATGGATGGTTTGAATGCGGCGATGAAGGCGTCAGGTTCCAAAGATACATTTGTCCTGCACAAGAATACATATATGTCACGTTATGAAAAATCGACAGAGCCGATTGTGTATAATTCCAGGATGCCGGAAACGGTACATATGCGATCGTAGATAAGTCGGGAGCACATATGACATTGGATAACCTTGCGCATGTAGCTACTGTGGGATTGTATATCGGAAAAACAGCGGACAGCTCCAGCTATTATTTCGGTATGGACGCAGTTGTAACAAATCTTTTCAAACTGAATATTCTTGGAAAAGTGACAGCGAAGGCAACTGTAAACTATAAAAACGCAGAAGGAACGATTTTAAAACAGCTCGAGTATGAGACGGAAACAACAGGATATTGGGGCGAGAATGTTCTTGTAGAATATGCGAATCTTCCGTTGATCGGAACATCTTATAATCTTGCGGGAGATACAACAGGCGCATGGATCAGTTACGGATATGAAAATGAGATCAACGTAACAGTTGAAAGAATTGAGCCGGTCTTTACTGGTCTGGAAACTAAAGTTGCAGAAGTAGAGGAGTTCCTTAACAAAACAGAAGACAAATACACAGAAGAATCAATGACGGCTCTTACAAACGCACTTGAAGCGGCAAAAAATATTCTTGCAAACAAAGACAATGCAATCCAGGCAGATGTGGATGACGCTTTGACGGTGTTGACAGATGCGAAAGACAAGCTTGTTTTGGTTCAGGAAGAAACAGTTAATCTGAAGGCGTTGCAAGACAAAGTTGCAGAAGTAGAAAAATTCCTTGCAGAGACAAAGACAGAATATACAAAAGAGTCTATGAAAGCTTTGAAAGACGCGCTCGCAGATGCAAAAGCAATTCTTGCAGATCCGAAAAATGCAAAACAGGCGGATGTAGATAACGCGTTGAAAACTTTGACAAAAGCAAAAGAAGGTCTTGTACCGGTAACAAGCGACTCGAAAGGAACGGAAGCTGCAAAGCAGGAAGCAAAAGCTCCGGTTACAGGAGATCATTCGTTTGCGGGAATCACGCTTTTGGCATCTATGCTTTGTCTTGCGGCAGGAACGATCGTGTTTGTAAAGAAAAAACACATTTAGGACTTGTCAATCGGCACAAAATATGATAGACTACAGAAGTTGTGAAAAGAAGAGCGATGGTCCTCTGACACATTTTTAGTGTTAAGAACGTCAAATATGAAGGAGGTCACACAAAATGAACGATATCATTAAGAAAATCGAAGCAGAACAGTTGAAAGAAAACGCACCGGAATTTAATGTCGGCGATACAGTAAAAGTATACGCGAAGATTAAAGAGGGAAACCGCGAAAGAATCCAGGTTTTTGAAGGAACAGTTCTGAAAAGACAGGGCGGCGGAGCAAGAGAGACTTTCACAGTAAGAAAGACATCTAACGGAATCGGAGTTGAGAAGACATGGCCGATCCACTCGCCACATGTTGAAAAAGTAGAAGTTATCCGCAGAGGTAAAGTAAGAAGAGCGAAACTGAACTACTTGAGAAAACGTGTAGGAAAAGCTGCAAAAGTAAAAGAATTAGTAAAATAGTAACCAGTGAGAGGGACAATTACAGATTTGTATATTGTCCCTTTTTTGTAATTGCGGCGAGCGAAAGCCCGGGCTTGCCGAGAGTTTGCCGTATTCAGAAGATAGAGCATTTCCCGGACTTCATTTTCCGGCATGTCGTAAAACGCAAAAGCGAGCGGTAAAGATGGACATAGCCGGGAATGGAAATCATGGTATTTACCATAAAATAAA